>OGHA01000908.1_pt1 | contig 14347 bp, 12 predicted proteins | sample 1571361 | NCBI WGS metagenome assembly OGHA01 (sample SAMEA2581970, study PRJEB24529) | metagenome | biome: Human gut stool | place: China | collected 2011 | reverse complement strand
GGCCGACTTCCAGAATGTGGTCCACGCCCAGCGGGCCCAGACTACGCAGCGTATCTTCCATGTGGACGCTGCTCTGCACCTGCCGGACCAGCAGGGCCGGGATGCTGTCCTCCGCAGCTTTTTCGCGGCCCAGGCAGTTGAACAGCACCGGAACGCGCATTTCGCCGAAGGATTCGGTCTCGAACCGGCGGGCGAGGGCGTCCCCGGCGGGGGCCATGAGCCGGGTGTGGAAGGGGCCGCTCACGTTGAGCGGGATGCAGCGGCGGGCACCGGCAGCTTTCGCCAGCGCAGCAGCCTGCTCCACCGCAGCCTTTTCGCCGCCGATGACCAGCTGACCAGGACAGTTGTAGTTGCAGATCTGGACACAGCCCAGAGCCGAAGCCTGTTCGCAGCACTGCGCAAGGGTCTCGCGGTCCAGGTTCAGCACGGCGGTCATGCCGCAGGCGATGCCGTTGGCGGCATCGGCCATGGCTTTGCCGCGGTAGGCGGCCAGCTCGATGGCCTGTTTCGCGGTGAACACCCCGGCTGCTTCCAGCGCGGAATATTCGCCGAGGGAAAGCCCGGCGGTGTATGCGGACTGTACGCCCTTTTCGGCCAGCACTGCGGTCACGCCGCAGGCAAAGGCCACCATGCAGGGCTGGGTGTATTGGGTCTGCCCCAAAACGCCGTCCGGGTCCTCGAAGCAGACGCGGTGCAGGTCAAAATCCAGCACAGCGCTGTCGAATGCGGCCCGGAAGGCGGGCGATGCTTCGTAAAATTCTTTGCCCATGCCGGGGTGCTGCGCACCCTGGCCGGCATACAACACGGCAAGTTTCATGCGTTCTGCCTCCATTCGGTCACAAGTTCGTCCATCAGTTCACGGACGGTGTACATCCGGTCCAGCCGGCCCACATTGTCCCCGCAGAAGAAAAGGCCTTCCTCCACATTGCCCTTGACCGCTTCGATCAGTGCATGGGTGATGCAGTAGGGCACACAGGCGGGGTCGCAGGTCTTCAGGCAGCGGGCGCAGTGCCGGGGCGGAAAGCGTCGGCCTTCCGCCAGCGCCTGCACCAGCGGCGTGTTCAGTGCCCGGCCCGGCATCCCCACCGGGCTGTGGATGATGCGCACATCTTCGGGGCGGGCCTTCAGCAGAACGTCCTTGTACCCATGCGCAGCATCGCACTCCACCGTTGGGATGAAGCGGGTGGCCAGCTGGACGCCTGCGGCCCCCAGCTTCGTAAAATGGGCCATGTCGGCACCGGTGTAGACGCCGCCCGCCACGAAGACCGGGATGGGGTGGCCGAACTGTGCCTCATAGGGCCGGACTTCGGCCAGGACCTCCGGCAGGATGTCGTCCAGCGTCTGGCAGGCCCCGGCAAGAAGCTCTTCTTCCGAAAAGCCGAGGTGCCCGCCCGCCTTGCAGCCTTCGATCACCACAAAGTCGGCGGTCCGGCCAAAGGCCTTGGCCCAGCGGCGCAGGATGAGCTTTGCCGCCCGGCCGCTGGATACGATGGGGGCGATGGCCACGTCCGGCGTATCCACAAGGCCGGGCAGTTCCAGCGGCAGACCCGCACCGGACACCACGGCGTCCACACCGGCTTCGACCGCTGTGCGGATGGCGGCGGCATAGTCCTGTGTGGCTACCATCGCGTTGATGGCCACCATGCCCGCGCCCTTGGCGAGGTCTTTGGCCTTTCGGATCTCCGCCGCCAGCGCGCGGTGGTTGGCGCGGACCGGGTCGCGGGCAAAATCCGGTTCCCGGTAGCCTGCATCGGCGGTGGAGATGCACCCCATGCCGCCGCAGGCCGCCACGGCTCCGGCCAGCCCGCCCAGCGAAACGCCTACACCCATGCCGCCCTGCAGGATGGGGACGGACAGAGTCTTTTTGCCGAGGGTCAGCATTCCTCGTTCAGCGCGGCGATGCGCTGCCTCCCGCTGTTCCACAGGTCGTCGAGGATGTCTGCCACCGGGCGCACCTCGTGGAGCATACCGGCCACCTGACCGGCCATCAGGCTGCCGGTGGCGGTGTCGCCCTCAAAGACGGCGCGGCGCAAACTGCCCAGCGTGTACTTTTCCAGCTCCATCTTGTCGGCTCCGGCCTTTTCCTGCCGGACATATTCCCGGCTCATCCGGTTTTTCAGCACACGCACCGGCGAGCCGCCGATGCGGCCCGTCACGATGGTATCGCTGTCCTTGGCCTTGAGCAGGGCCGCTTTGTAGTTTTCGTGGATGGGGCACTCCTCGCTGACGAGCAGGCAGGTGCCCACCTGTACACCGCAGGCACCCAGTGCCAGTGCGGCGGCCAGCTGACGGCCGTCGGCAATGCCGCCCGCTGCGATCACGGGCACATTGACGGCGTCCACGACCTGCGGGACCAGCGCCATGGTGGTCATTTCGCCCACATGGCCGCCGCTTTCGGTGCCTTCGGCGATCACGGCGTCAATGCCCAGCGGCTCCAGATGCTTTGCCAGAACGGCGGCGGCGACCACGGGGATCACCTTGATGCCGGCGGCTTTCCATGCGGGCACATATTTGCCCGGATTGCCTGCGCCGGTGGTGACCACCTGCACGCCCTCTTCCACTACGATCTTTGCAAATTCATCGGCCTGCGGGTGCATCAGCATGATGTTCACGCCGAAGGGCTTGTCCGTCAGCTGCTTGCAGCGGCGGATGTTCTCACGCAGGGTGTCGGCGTTCATGCCGCCTGCGCCGATGATGCCCAGCGCACCTGCGTTGGAGCAGGCAGCGGCAAACTCGCCGGTGGCGATGTTGGCCATGCCGCCCTGGATGATGGGGTATTTTGTGCCTAAAATTTCATTCAACAGTTTCATACGCACTCTTTGTATTGAAAAATCGCGCCGCCCCAGGTCAGCCCGCCGCCGAAGCCGATGCAGGCCAGCAGCTGGCCGGGCTTCAGCTGCCCGCTTTCGGCCAGCTCGTTGAGAGCGACCGGGATGCTGGCGGCGCTGGTGTTGCCGTGACGGTCCATGTTCTTATAAAACTTTGCCGGGTCGGCCCGCAGCGCCTTGACGCAGTGGTCGATGATGCGGCTGTTGGCCTGATGGCAGACCACCCACGACAGATCGTCGAGGGTGCGCTGCGTTTCGTCCAGCACGGTGTGCAGACAGTGAGGCAGTGCCTCCACGGCAAAGCGGAAGACGGCCTTTCCATCCATCGTGATGGGCGCGGAGCCTGCACGGGACGGCCCGCCGGCGTGGAGCACATCGCTGCCGCGCGCGCCCAGCGTGAGCGCAAAGGGGGTGTCCGCCAGCCGGAAGACTGCGGCACCGGCTCCATCCCCGAACAGCACACAGGTGGAGCGGTCGGCCGAGTCCATCAGGCGGGAAAGTGCTTCGCACCCGATGACCAGTGCATACTGCCCGCCCAGTGTTGCCAGCAGGCCGCGCGCCACGCCCATGCCGTAGAGGAAGCCGGAACAGGCCGCGTTGACATCCAGCGCAGGCCGGTCTTCGGGCAGACCCAGAGCCGCCTGCACCTGGCAGGCCACACTGGGGGTGGCGTCCGGCGCAGACAGCGTGGCGCAGATGCAGCAGGCAATGTCCGCCGGGGCAAGGCCGCTGCGCTCCAATGCCTGTTTTGCCGCCCGGACGGCCAGCGTTGCAGCCGATTCTTCGTCTGTGCACCAGTGCCGGGTGCGGATGCCCGTGCGGCTGGCGATCCATTCATCGCTGGTGTCCACCATGCGGCTCAAGTCCTCGTTTGTGACCGTCCGGCCCGGCAGTGCCCCGCCGGTGGCGATCAGCTGCAAACCCTTCATGCGTTCCTCGTTTCTCCGATCTGGCGGTATTTTTTGTAGCGCTGGTCGGCCAGCTGCCGGCCATTCATGCGGCACAGCTCCCGCAGGTGGCTGCGCAGAGCAGTATCCAGGTGTTCGAACAGGGCCGCATGGCCGCGCTGTGCGCCGCCCAGCGGCTCCGGGATCACTTCTTCCACGATGCCGTCGCGGTACAGGTCCTGCGCGGTCAGCTTCATCATCTCGCAGGCTTCGCCGCTGCGGGAGGCATCCTTCCACAGGATGCTGGCAAAGCCCTCCGGGCTGAGCACCGAGTAGACGGCGTTTTCCAGCATCAGGATGTGGTTGGCCACGCCCAGTGCCAGTGCACCGCCGGAAGACCCCTCGCCGGTGACGACGGCAATGACCGGAACAGTCAGGCCGCTCATCTCCATCAGGTTCCGCGCAATGGCTTCGCCCTGCCCGCGCTCCTCGGCATCCTTGCCGGGGTATGCGCCCGGCGTGTCGATGAAGGTGATGATGGGGCGGCCGAACTTTTCAGCCTGCTTCATCAGACGCAGGGCCTTGCGGTACCCTTCCGGGCCGGGCATCCCAAAGTTGCAGGCCAGATTCTCTTCCAGCGTGGACCCCTTGCGGTGGCCGATGACGGTCACCGGCAGCCCATGGAACCGGGCCACGCCGCCCAGGATGGCGCTGTCCTCCTTGCACTGGCGGTCGCCCCGCTGCTCGAAGAAATCGGTGAACAGAGCCGAGACCGTTTCGTCGATGTGGGGACGCTCCGGGTGCCGGGCCAGAAAGACCCGGTCCTCGGCGGTCAGCGGGCCGCAGGAGCGCAGGATCTCGTCCTCTTCCACGGCCAGCTCGGCCAGTTCGGACGCATGGGCCGTGATGGCCTCCATGTCATTGCCGCTGCCTTTCAGCGCGGCGATCTGGGCATCCAGCGGGGCCAGCTGCTCTAAAATCTCTTTGATCATGCGTGTTTTCCTCCTGCATGGAGCTGCAAGACCTGGATCAGGGTATCCCGCAGCTGACTGCGGGGCACCACCTGGTCCACAAAGCCGTGCTCCATCTGAAATTCACTGCGCTGGAACCCGGCGGGCAGCTTTTCGCCGATGGTCTGCTCAATGACGCGCGGCCCGGCAAAGCCGATGAGGGCACCCGGTTCGGCCAGCATGATGTCGCCCAGGCTGGCGAAGCTGGCCGTCACACCGCCGGTGGTAGGGTGGGTTAGCACGCTGACGTACAGCCCGCCTTTGGCGGAAAAGCGCTGGATGGCGGCCGAGGTCTTTGCCATCTGCATCAGGCTGAAGATGCCCTCCTGCATCCGGGCACCGCCGCTGGCAGAAAAGATGACCAGCGGCAGGCGCTTGGCGGTGGCATACTCCACGGCGCGGGTGATCTTATCGCCCACAGCGGTGCTCATGCTGCCCATGAAGAACCGGCTGTCCAGCACGGCGGCCACACAGGCGACCCCGCCGATGCGGCCCGTTGCCGTGACAGCAGCTTCGCGCAGGCCAGTCTTGTTCTGGGCGGCGGTCAGCTTTTCCTCATATTCAGGAAAATGCAGCACATCCTGCGGGGCCAGATCTGCATCCAGCTCCCGGAAGCTGCCGTGGTCCAGCACCAGACTGAGCCGGTAATACCCGCCGATGGGCATGTGATAGCCGCAGTTGGGGCAGACATAAAGGCTTTTCGTCCACAGGGTGCGGGCAGCGCGGCGGCCGCACTGCTTGCACTCCACGAACTGCGGTTCGTGCCAGATGGCTCCGGCGTCCCGCTTGGCCTTCAGCTGAAAGGTGCGCTCCCGCATCCGGCCGGGGAGCAGGTCTCGGATATCGTTCATAGCGTTCAGCCTCAGACGTGTGCGGTGATGTAGTTGTAGATGTCGCCCACGGTCTTGAGCTTTGCCAGCTCCTCGTCCGGGATGGAGACGCCGCAGGCATCCTCCAGCGCCATGTTCAGCTCCACAGCGTCCAGGCTGTCGGCTTCGAGGTCCTCGGTCAGGCTGGCTTCCATGGTCACCTTGTCGGCATCGCAGTTCAGGGTGTCAACAACGATCTTCTTCATCTCTTCAAACGTCATGGTAGGTTTCTCCTTTACTGTTTCAATGGTTATCTAAATAATTTGAGGTTTCTTGCGAACACGACCATTATACCCAAATCGTTGGATAAGTCAAGAAAAATAGTTAAAATATTTTATCTTTTACAATTCTGACACACTTTGGCTCCTCCAATTGCACGAAAAAAGCGCGGAGTTTTCAGCCATTCGGCCAAAAAACTCCGCGCTTTGCGGCTGGCACGGTCCGGCAGACCGTACCTATTTTACTTTTTACAGAACCGTTCGTCAGACGAGATACCCTTCGAAGCAGTGGAGGTCTTCGGTCTTGACGATGCCTTCCAGATAAAGGCCGTCTTCCCGGTACTCCTCCACCTGCACGCTGCCGCGCTCCCGCATGGGGGCGGCGAGGCCGAGTTTGTCGTAGGGGAGCAGGACCTTGAGGGTATGGACCCGGTCGCTGAGGGTCTCGTCCAGTTTTTGCAGCAGCTTGTCCAGACCATAGCCGGTCTTGGCGCTGGTCAGCAGGATATCCGGGTCAAAGGACAGGGCACCGGGCTTGTCGCACTTGTTGTAGACGGTCAGGCGGGGGATATCGGCGCAGTCCAGCCCGTCCAGAACTTCGTCGGTGACGGCCAGCTGCTCTTCGCGCTGTTCGTCGCCTGCATCGGCCACCCGGACGATGACGTCCGACCAGGCGGCTTCTTCCAGCGTGGATTTGAACGCCTCGACCAGGTTGTGGGGCAGACGGGAGACGAAGCCGACCGTATCCACGAGCAGCACCGCCATGCCGCTGGGAAGCACCAGCTTCCGGCTGGTGGGGTCCAGCGTGGCGAACAGCATGTCGGCCTCGGCGACGCTGGGGCCGCACAGGGCGTTCATCAGGCTGGATTTGCCCACGTTGGTGTAGCCCACAAGGCTTACCACCGGCATTCCGGTCTTGGCGCGGGCCTTGCGGCTCTCGCCCCGGCGCTTTTCCATCTCGGCCAGCTTCTCGGCCAGCGCATCAATGCGGGCGTGCACATGGCGGCGATCCAGTTCCAGCTTGGTCTCACCGGCACCACGGCGGGCACCGCCGCCACCGCCACCGCCGCCGCCCTGACGGCTCAGCGCTTCGCCCATGCCCTGCAGGCGGGGCAGACGGTAGCGCAGCAGCGCCAGTTCGGTTTGCAATTTGCCCTCGTTGGTCACGGCGCGGCTGCGGAAGATCTCCAAAATCAGCATGGTGCGGTCGATGACTTCCAGCCCGCCCAGCGCGGTGGAGATGTTGCGGATCTGGCTGCCGGTCAGCTCGCCGTCAAAGACGGCGCACACGGCGCCCAGCTCCTCGGCGGCGAGATGGGCTTCTTCCAGCTTGCCGCTGCCCAGCACGATGCCGGTCTCCGGGGTCTGGCGCTTCTGGGTGATCTGCGCCACGGCCTCCATGTGGTTGGCCTCGCACAGGGCAGAAAGCTCTGCCAGACTGCGCTCGCAGTCCCACAGCCCCTGATCCAGTGCCAGCAGCACCACCTTTGTGGGAGGGGTCTCGGTCAGAATATCATAAAGCTCGCTCAAAGTAAGTCCTTTCTGTTATCGTAGTGCTCTTTTGTCAGCAGATAGCACCGGCATTCCACCGGGGTGCCGTCAAATTTGTGGTAAACGTCGTTGTGGTGGTACACAAAGCCTGCCTTTTCCATCACCCGGCCGCTGGCGGGGTTCTGCACCGCATGGCAGCAGGTAAGGAAGGTGCCGCCCACCTGCCTGAACCAGAAATCCACCACGGCCTGCAGCGCCTCGGTGGTAAAGCCCTTGCCCCACCACTTCTGCCCGATGCAGTAGCCCGGCTCCCAGATGCCGCCGGAGAGGTCCAGCTCCGGCCACTTGGCCTTTTGCTGCGGTTCGCCCAGCAGGGCGTTGTATACGGAGATAGAGCCGAACACCTGCCCGGTGGCTTTTTCCACCATGGCCCACTGGTAGTAATCGGGGTTCGGATACAGCTCCGCCCACGCCGAAAGCAGCTCCCGGGTCTCGGCGGGGCTTTTGTGCGGTTCCCAGCGCAAAAACCGGGTCACAGCCGGGTCATTTGCCCAGTTTTCGTACATCTGCGGGGCATCCTGCGGCAGCAGTCGGCGCAGCAGCAGACGGCCAGTCTCCAGTTCAAGTGTGCCGGTGTGGCGCATGATCCATCCTCTCCCTTTTCTCAAAAGTTATTCCTAAGATAGCACAAAAACGACCGCGCCGCAAGCGAAATCAAGAAAACCGCTTGACCGGATGGGTGAACTACGATAAACTGAAAGATGAAATCTTTTTATAGGAAAGGGAAAGTATCGATGTTAGATGTGCGCAAACTGTTAGCTCAGCGGCCGCTGCTGTTCGATGGCGGCATGGGTACCTATTATAAAGCAAAACCGGGACAGGAGTGCGAACAGGCAAACCTGACCGACCCCGAGGGCATTCTGGCGGTGCACCGGGCGTATCTTGCTGCCGGAGCGGACGCCATCAAGACCAACACCTTCAGCCTGCCGCGTCTGGCGGCGGCGCAGCAGCCGGGCTGGGAGCAGCTGGCGGATGCGGGCTGGCAGCTGGCAGCAAAGGCCGCAGGGGAGACCGGCGCGGCAGTGTTTGCCGACCTTGGCCCCGCACCGGATACCGAGAACCTCCCGGCGGCGCAGGTGTATCTTGCTGTGGCAAAGCGCTTTGCCCTGCTGGGTGCACGGAATTTTCTGTTCGAGACCCTGAGCGCCGAGGACGGTGTGCTGGAAGCGATTCGTGCGCTGAAGCAGACCGTGCCGGAGGCTTTTGTGCTGGTATCCTTTGCGGTGCTGCCGGACGGCTACACCCGCGAGGGCCGCTATTGTGCAGAACTTGTGCGCCGCATGGCGCAGAGCGGCGTGGTGGATGCCGTAGGCCTGAACTGTGTGTCTGCCCCGGGCGCGATGCGGGCACTGGTGCAGCAGCTGGGAGATGCGGGGCTGCCGCTTTCGGTCATGCCCAACGCAGGCTACCCGGTGGTGGCGCGGGCACAGGTGCGCTATCAGGGCAAGCCGGAATATTTTGCCCGGGAACTGAGCCGCCTTGCAACCGAGGGCGTGCGCATTCTGGGTGGCTGCTGCGGCACAACGCCGCAGCACATCGCTGCCCTGCGCACCGCGCTGGATGCTCTGCCGGAAACACTGCCCGCCGCCCCGGCGGCAAAGCCCGCAGCTGCGGCAAAGCCTGTGGTGGAAACGGACGATGCCTTTTTGCGCAAGCTGTGCGCCGGGCAGCGGGTCATCGCGGTGGAGCTGGACTCCCCCAAGGATGCTGACCTGACTGCCTATCTCGAGGGTGCCCGCCGTTTGCAGGCCGCCGGTGCGGACCTGCTGACCGTTGCAGACTGCCCCATTGCCCGGGCGCGGATGGATTCCTCGCTGGTGGCCTGCCGGGTGCACCGGGAGTTGGGGCTGAACGTGCTGCCCCACATGACCTGCCGGGACCGCAACCTGAACGCAACCAAGGCGCTGCTGCTGGGGTTGTACGCCGAGGGCGTGCGGGAGGTGCTGGCCATCACCGGCGACCCCATCCCCACCGCCGAGCGGGACGAGGTGAAAAATGTGTACCAGTTCAACTCCCGCAAGCTGGCGCAGTATATCGTTTCGCTGGCCGGGGAAGGGCGGGAGATGCCCAGCCCCATCACGGTGTTCGGTGCGCTGAACCTGAATGCCCGCAATTTTGAGGTGGAGCTGCGCCGCGCCGCAGAAAAGCTGGAAAACGGCATGAGCGGTTTCCTCACCCAGCCGGTGCTGTCGGCACAGGCAGTGGAAAACCTGAAAAAAGCCCGGGAGACGCTGGGTGAGCAAGCAAAAATTCTGGCGGGCATCCTGCCGGTGGTCAGCCAGCGCAACGCCATCTTTATGGAAAACGAGGTCAACGGCATCCATGTGGACGAGGCCATCATCCAGAAGTTTGAGGGGCTGGACCGCGCCGCAGGCGAGGAACTGGGCTTGGAAGTCTCGGTGCAGGCAGCTAAGGCGGCTGCACCCTATGCGGACGGCTTTTACCTGATGACCCCCTTCAACCGAGTGGCGCTGATGGAGCGGCTCATTGCCCGCCTGCGCACGGAGGTGACGGATTGAACAACGTAGAACGAGCGCCGGAAGGGGAAAAAGCACCGCTGCTCAGCATCATTGTGCCGGTGTACGATGTGGAACGCTATCTGCCCAAATGTATGGATTCCATTCTGGCGCAGACCTTTACGGACTTTGAGCTGATCCTTGTGGACGATGGCTCACCGGACGATTGCCCTGCGCTGTGCGATGCCGCCGCCGAAAAAGATGCCCGCATCCGGGTGATCCACCAGAAAAACGGGGGGCTATCTGCCGCCCGCAACGCAGGATTGGACGCGGCAAGGGGCGCATGGATCGGCTTTGTGGATTCAGACGACTACATTGCGCCGGAAATGTATGAAGTGCTGTACCAAGCCGTGCAAAGCACCGGGGCAGACCTTGCCCTGTGTGATTACGCCGAGGTGGACGAGGCGGGTGCGCCATGCCAGTCGATGCACATCCGCCTTGAAAAAAAGGACTTTACCGGGCGGGATTTACTGAAAAATGCTACGGATTCGACGATCCAGCCTGCGTGGAACAAGCTGTACCGCCGCGCCGTCTTTGCGCAGCTGCGCTACCCGGAGGGGAAGCTGAATGAGGATCTTTTCCTGATCCCGGAAATCTGCCTGAATACCCAAAAAGCTGTGGTGGTGCCAAAGGCGCTGTATTATTATGTGCAGCGCGGCGGCAGCATTATGAGCGGCAATAAAACGCTGCGCCATTTCGATGCTGCCGGGGCGGCACAGCGGTATTGGAACGGTCTTGTGGAAAACGCTGCATACGATGCACTGGCAAATGCGGCAAAGTTTACGATGGGCAGCGTGAGCCGGGTGTACCGGCAGCTGCCCCCAGTGCTGCGCAAAGCGCCCCGCAGCCGTGAAATGCTGCGGATGCAGTTTGAGGTGGTCAACCACACCCGGCGGTATTGCACCGTCCCGGGTGGGCTTTGGCTGCAAAGCTGGCTGCTGTGGCGCTTTCCGCAGACATACAGTCGGCTGCGGGACATGAAGGGCTGAGAAGGAGAACAAAATTCGTATGAGAACGCGCTATACGCTTATCAATATGCTGGTCAATATCGGCGGGCAATTTTTTACGATGCTGCTCTCCTTTATCAACCGGATGGTGTTCATCCACTGTCTTTCGGCTGCCTATCTGGGCGTCAGTGGTCTGTTTACCGATGTGCTCAGTATCCTTAATTTTGCGGAGCTGGGCATCGGTACGGCTATGGTATTCAGTATGTACGAACCGGCAGCCCGGGATGACGAGCAGAAACTGGCGCGGCTGATGAACCTGTATAAGTGGATGTACCGGGCGGTGGCGGCTTCGGTGCTGCTGTTTGGGCTGGTGCTGCTGCCGTTTCTGCCCCACCTCATCAAGGGCGGCGAGGGCATTGAGAATATCCCCCTGATCTACATGATGTATGTGCTCGGTTCAGCAAGCTCCTATCTGCTGAACTATAAAAGCTCTATCTATCAGGCCTACCAGAAAAGTTATATCTGCACCGGTTGGGTTCTGGTGTGCGAGTGCATCCGCACCGTCGTGCAGATCGTGGCATTGCTGCTGACGGGCAACTTTATCCTGTACCTTGCCATCCAGCTGGTGGTGCAGTTCATACCCAATATTATGATCTCCCGCATGGTGGACAAGGAATTTCCCTACCTGAAGGAATGCCGGGAACTGCCGGAAAGGGAGGAACGGAACGGCATTCTGAAAAACATCGGCGCCATGAGTATGCATAAGCTGGCGATCGTCATCGTGCGCAACACGGACAGCCTGCTGATGTCCTCCTTCATCGGTCTGGCAACGGTGGGAATTTACTCCAATTACCGGCTGGTGCTCAACGCGCTGAACAACCTGATGACCAAGGTCGTCACGGCTTTTTCCGGCAGTGTGGGCAACTTTGCAGCGCTGGAAAACTCTGACCGGCTGTATCAGGTGTATAAAGAAATGGATTTTCTCTTTTTTGTGCTGTCCGGCTACCTGACCGGCGGGCTGATGATGCTGTTCAACCCCTTGATCGCCCTGCTGTTTGGCAGGGAATACTGTTTCCCGATGACGACCGTGACAATCATCGTGGCGGAATTTTACATCACGCGGATGCGGCAGACGAACCTGCTGTTCCGGGAGGTCATGGGGCTGTTCTGGAACGACCGCTATAAGGCTGTGGCAGAGTCTGTTATCAATCTGGTGGTCTCCCTTGTGCTGGTGCAGCGGTTTGGTGTGACCGGCATTATCGGGGGCACCATCATCAGCACGCTGTGCACCTGTGCGTGGATAGAACCTTATATCTTTTTGAAATACGGCGTTCGGGAGGAGTGGCAGCAGAAATACCGGGCCTACTTTGCGGAGTATCTGAAGCGGCTGCTGCTCACGGCGGCGGTCTCGGCGGCAGCAATGCTCTGGGTGCAGCGGTTCCCGGTAGGTAACTTTGGTGTTTTTGTTCTGGACGGTGTGCTTTACACAGCCGTGTTCGTAGGGCTGATCGTGCTGGTCTATCATGGCAGTGCGGAGTATGCAGCGCTGAAGCAGCGCGGGTTGGAGATCTTGAAAAGGAGAGCGGGATGAATACGGAAAAAAGCCCCCTGATCTCGGTGATCGTACCGGTCTACAAGGTGGAAAAGTATCTGGCGGCGTGTCTGGACAGCCTGCTGGCGCAGACCTACCGGAATTTTGAACTGATCGTTGTAAACGATGGCTCGCCGGACGGCTGCTGGCAGATCATGCAGCGCTATGCGGCGCAGGATGCCCGGGTGCGCATTTTCTGTAAGGAAAATGGCGGGGTATCCTCTGCGCGCAATTTTGGGCTGGAGCAGGCAAAGGGCGAGTACATCGGCTTTGTGGATTCCGATGACCTTGTGCTGCCGCAGTATCTGGAATGGCTGTACGATGCTTTGTGCAGCTGCGGTACCCGGATGTCCATGTGCCGTTACCGCAGCATACAGGAAAACGAGACTCTGTGGACGGTAACGGAATATCCGGCACCGCAGAGGATCACGGCGGAAAACTACTCGTGGATGCGGGAATGGAGCGGCGGGCACTGCTGGCGGATGCTGACCCACCGGGAGCTGCTGCAGGATATCCGCTTTGACCCGGCGCTGTTCTACGGGGAGGATGCCCTGTTTTTTGTGACAGAATTTCTCAAGGCGGGCAGTATGGCGTTTTTGAACTGCCCGCTCTATGCCTACCTTGAACGTCCGAACTCTGCCGTGCGGCAGGAGCCGAGCCTGCGTTTTTACACGGCGGCTCTGGCATGGGAACGGGTCTGGCAGCTGGTAAAGGGGCAGCCGGAGCCCTTCCGCAGCACTACGGAGCAGCGCTGCATCATGTCCTGCGCCGAGGTATATTTCCGGCTGGTCAACCAGCCGGAGCGGGACCCGGAAAAGGAAAAAACACTGCTGGAACTGGCAAAGACGCACCGCCGCGCTGCGTGGAAGATCCCGTCAGAGCACAAAAGCCAGAAGCTGCAGGCGCTGATGGTGAGCTACTGTCCGCATCTGGGCGCAAAGGTATGGAAGCTGGTGCGTTGGGTGAAAGGTTTGAAAAACTGATTGACAAATCCCACAAAAAACGCTATATTCTTTTTATAAATGCGTTGAAAAAGAGTGTGCATCGTCTGGAGCCGCACAGAGAGCCGGGGGCAGCTGAAAACCCGGCGGGATACCGGCGGGGCACTGTCACTTTGGAGCAGAAGCGGTGAGCCGTGCCGGTAAGCCGCTTTCGGGTCTGCCCTACGTTACAGGGGCATCAAGGGGCGCGGAGCTTTCCGCGCAATTTGGGTGGTACCGCGGTTATGTATTTACAGCCGTCCCATGGAACGCTCCGTGGGGCGGCTTTTTGCGTCCCACTTCATCAAATTTTTGGGAGGACACTATGAAAGAGCTTGCAAAGCAGTACGATCCCAGTCAGGTGGAAGATCGCATCTACCAGTTCTGGCTGGACGGCGGCTACTTCCACACGAAGGCCGATCCGGACAAGAAACCTTATACTATCGTCATGCCGCCGCCGAACGTTACCGGCCAGCTGCACATGGGTCATGCGGTGGACAACACCATGCAGGATATCCTCATCCGCACCAAGCGGATGCAGGGCTATGCCGCCCTGTGGGTGCCCGGCACCGACCACGCTTCCATTGCTACCGAAGCCAAGGTGGTGGAGGCTATGCGCGCCGAGGGCCTGACCAAGGAAATGGTCGGCCGTGACGGTTTTCTGGAGCGCGCATGGGCATGGAAAACCAAGTACGGCAACCGCATCGTCAGCCAGCTGAAAAAGCTGGGCAGCAGCTGCGACTGGGAGCGTGAGCGCTTTACCATGGACGAGGGCTGCTCTGAGGCTGTCAAGGAAGTGTTCGTGCGTCTGTACGACAAGGGGCTGATCTACCGCGGCAACCGCATGGTCAACTGGTGCCCCCACTGCAACACCTCCATTTCCGACGCCGAGGTGGAGTACGAGGAGAAGGACGGCAGCTTCTGGCACCTGCTCTACCCGGTCAAGGAGA
>OGHA01000898.1_pt1 | contig 14473 bp, 9 predicted proteins | sample 1571361 | NCBI WGS metagenome assembly OGHA01 (sample SAMEA2581970, study PRJEB24529) | metagenome | biome: Human gut stool | place: China | collected 2011 | reverse complement strand
GCCACCTCCGCCTCTACCACCTGACGAACCACCGGAAGACGAGCCCCCTGATGAGCCTCCTGAAGAACTGCTGCCTGAGTCTGTCTGTACTGGTGAATATGTCCTGGTCTGATAACGGTATGTAACCTGACAATTATTAATAGCCTTTCCAGCAAATATACCTTTCATTATATCTTTTCTTGATGGTGCCTTCTTCCTTAAATATAGTCTTACAATTCCATAATTAATAATTAATGCCGCTACAACAGCAAGAAGTGCATTGCTTATATACTTCATTGGTTGTGATATTCTTCTGCCTTTAAGAAGTGCAAGTTCCTGCTCATACACCTTATATGCACACATATAATAGTCTTTTGATGAAGCATATCTGTATACATTATCAGTTATTGTATCTGCGTATGAGCTTGTAACTGTACTGTATATCTTACCATTGCTATGTATCCAGATATTACGGTTATACATATCAATTATAAATATCGTCCCACTATCAGTGCCATATTTTTCCCTGTACAGGCTTCTTACATAACTTTCAGTAGTGGTGCTGTTGGTATCTATAGTCTTTAACATTACATTACCATACACTGTTATCTGTTTCATAATGTCTAACAATGAAGAATAATTACTCTCATCTATAATGTCTGCGTCATCTTCTATAACAGCCTCATATCCTGTATCAACATTATTATATTGATACTTCTCTTCATCAGCTTTTACCTGTAGTAAAGAAGAAGCCGCAAATACTAATAGCAATAGAACAACTGCTGTTAACGCCATAACTGCGTGAATACATCTATGTATGTCTTTAACAGTATATTTTCTATCTATAGCACATATAATACTTCTATTATGCATTATCATCACCTCCACTATAATTATCAAACTGTGGAAGCTTTCTAGTTGCAAGAACATTGTAATATCTGATTAAATCCATAATAGTATACATTATTGCAATTAATTCAGCTATAACAGCACCATAGTAATATAGATCCGATACAGGATTAATCCACAGCACTATGGAGGCTATTGCCATCGCTGCAAGTGAACCTATATTACCTGATATCTTCTTATTAGTTATCATTTTAAATGTCTTATGATTAACAAGAGTAAGCACTATACCTGTTATAAGACATATAACACTTATAGAAAATCCCGCCCCAATATCTCCAGAGCCATAGAATATAGACATCATCTGAAGATAGACATACAACATAGGAAATACACAACACACCAATGAAATTATCATAGTTACCACTGCCATATTAGTTCTTGTTGTTCTTCTTTTATTCTTACGTCCATATGACCTTGCTTCACGCCTGCCTTTGTCTATAACATCAGCTATATCGCCTGCAAGCTGTTCTTCACGCTTACGCCTTGCCCCTGGTGATTCATTGGCATTAATAGCTGAACCTGCATACATTCTGCCCTTGTCATCTAACTGCTGGTCTTTCTTGTATATTTTCTTTAATTCTAATACATAAAGAATTATTGTAAATAACGCTATAATCGATGCAATCCCCAATGTAGTCTTAGGTCTTAATGTAAATGAACTGTTAAGCATTAAAAATATAGGTATTGCAAGAATAACCGAACCTATAAAATACCTCATAAGTGATACTGGCAGATCTGCTGCCACCTTCCCTGTCTGTCCATTAACTGTCGCATATGCAACTCTGTCTTTATTACGGTATGATAAGAACCACACCGGAAACATTGTTCTATCCTGTGCTACTACCTTTGTCGAAAGTCTTCTCTCAATATCCCCCTGATAATTATCAAGTTGCACTGACCCAAGATGTGCTGACCTTTTGACATAGGAATATGTCTCGTCAACAGCTACATTTTTCGCATCAGCCCTGTATACATCTGGTGCAACATCTGCTGTATCTGCATAGAATCCACTAAGCATTGATGGAGTAAATGGATTCATATTCTTAACGTCATATGGTGCTATCGCCTCACTTATACTGTCATCAAATGACGATGAAGCATCATATGACAGACCCTTATACTGGCAATCCAAATCGCCAGTTATATCATAATGGTCTGTATAAATGTAATCTCCACGTCTATGGCTTTTAGAACCACTTAGGCACATTGGTCCCTTCTGGGTTATATAATACGTCCAATAAGGCATATATATACCTCTGAAACCATCTATAAACTTCTCATCTTTTAATTCCTTAGGGGCAAACCACGCGTGACGTACCATTTTCTTATAAGCCTGCTTACAGTCTTCCTTTGTCTTGGAAAATGGTATTATATATCCTGGTCTTTGCTGTTTTGATACTCTGCTTGTCAGAATTGTTGATGCTCCACAAAAGCTGCAAAAATTAGCTGCAGTATTATCAGTACTTAATATCTCTCCACCACAGTTCGGACATTTGAATACAGTAACGTCATATTCCTGACTTTCCTCCGCATCCTGTTCCTTACTGATTGCATATGGGTCATACTTCGTACTGCAATGGTCGCACATCAACTGCTGTGATGGTATGTCAAAGACTAACCTTCCACCACAACCCGGACACTGATACATATATTAATCCTCCCTCATATAATAATATGTAAATAAAAAATCCGCTTACCCGAATATAGCTACATCAAAGCATTCTTAGCCTTATCTGTAATCTCTCTCTGATATGCAATTTCGTTCTCGATATTTCTTGCAACCTCATTAGCAGTGTATGCGGCATCTACAACTTTATTAAGCACATTACCAATCTCATCTGCCTTTTCTTTCTGCTGATTAGAATTCTCATATATGTTCTTCATAGAGCCAACTGTCTTATCAACTGACTGCTGTACCATATTGATTGTATCTGTAATCTCCTTTGATGACTTGGCCGACTGTGCAGCAAGATTCCTTACCTCACTTGCAACAACTGCAAAGCCTCTTCCGTGCTCACCTGCTCTTGCAGCCTCAATAGAAGCATTAAGCGAAAGTATATTGGTTCTGCTTGATATTGATGCTATAACACCTGCAAACTGTTCAATGTCTTTAGAAAGCTTTTCAAGTTCCTTAATTCTTGCCGCTGATTCTTCTGCTATCTCATTAAGTTCAGTTATCATCTTAAGAATTTCCTCAACACTTGATATACTTTCTTTCACGAGATTAAGTGATGTATCTGATGAATTAATTACATCAAAAGCATCTTTTTCTAACTGCTCCTGTGATGAATCCAATCCTTCAAGAATTCCTGACAGGTCGCTTACTAATTTACTGTTATCCATATTCTTCCTCCAAATATGTATATTATTCTTGTATATTTATATTAAGTCAATTGCTTCGTTAACATTATGTATACCAATAAGATTAATTTTATCATTATTTTTAATATTTTTCAAGCATACATATGGTAATATGCAGGTTGTGAACCCTAGCTTAACAGCTTCATTCACCCTCTGCTGTGCTTGTGTTACGGCTCTTACCTCACCTGACAATCCGACTTCACCAAATATAACTGTCTTGCTGTCAACTTCTTTATTCTTAAAACTACTGACAAGTGCTATAACTATCCCTAAATCAAGTGCTGGTTCAGATACCTTTATTCCACCTGCCACATTAAGATAGGCATCGCTTGAGGACATTCTCATTCCCGCCCTTTTTTCAAGGACTGCCATCAACAGATTAACCCTGTTATAATCCGTTCCCGCAGCAGTACGCCTTGGCATACCAAAGTTAGAGTCACACACAAGTGCCTGAACCTCAACCATAAGAGGTCGCGTACCTTCAATAAGACATACTACAACTGAGCCTGACGCCCCCTCTGGTCTTCCAGACAACATATACTCCGATGGATTGGCGACCTCACTTAAACCGTCCTGCCTCATCTCGAACACCCCAATTTCATTGGTAGACCCAAATCTGTTCTTTACACTTCTTAATATTCTGTATGAAGCATATCTGTCCCCTTCAAAATAAAGCACTGTATCAACCATATGCTCAAGTACTCTTGGCCCTGCAACAACACCTTCCTTGGTAACGTGTCCTACAATAAATATCGTTATATTAAGTCCCTTGGCTAACTGCATAAGAATAGATGTACTTTCCCTTACCTGTGACACGCTTCCCGGTGCCGCAGATATTTCTTCCCTGTACATAGTCTGTATAGAGTCAATTATAACCACCTGTGGCATTTCTTTTTTCAGAACCTCTTCTATAATATCAAGATTAGTCTCGCAGAACGTCTTAAGGTTATCGTTACATTCACCTATCCTTTCAGCTCTTAGCTTAATCTGTCTTAATGACTCCTCTCCGGATATATACAGCACCTTATTGCCTGCATCTGATAGGTAATAGCACATCTGTAACAAAAGTGTTGACTTTCCAATACCGGGATCTCCACCTACAAGCACCAGTGAACCCTGCACAATTCCACCACCAAGAACTCTGTCAAGTTCGCCTATTCCTGTTGATGTTCTCTCCTTCTCTTCAGAATTAATCTCTTTTAAGCTCACCGGATGGTTGTCCTTATAGGTGCTTTCTTTCCTGACTGCTGATATACCCTTAGCCGATGACTTAGATGCTATTGGTTCTTCAACAAATGTATTCCACGCCTTACATGCCGGACACTGCCCGAACCATTTTGCTGACTCATATCCACACTCACTGCAAAAAAATGCCGTATTTTTTGCTTTTGCCACTTCTCTTCTCCTCTCTTTCTGATACCAAATATAAAAAAGCTGCACCCCGCATTGGTCTATATATGACTTTATGCCAGGCACAGCATTTATTAAAATTTACAATTATGACACCTGTTAATGTTAAAGATTGTAGTATTATTATGCTTTAACAACTTCTACACTAACACTCTTGCCTTCTTCAAGGCTTACTGAAAGTACAATCTTGCCACCCATATTAGTAGCCATAGTTCCCTCAGATACTCCATTGATTGTTACATTATAAGAAGCACCTTCTTCAAGCTCAACTGTTATCTGTGCATCATCGCTTCCTTCTACAGTAAATGATAAGCCTGTATCTGCAGCCTTAAAATTCATAACAGCTGTTCCAGGAACAGATTCATATACAAATGAACCATTGCGTTCAAGCTTCGTAATCTCCTTAAATGTCTTTACCTTGTAAGAATCTCCACAATGTTCAAAATCTGATAACTTTGACTTAGTATCCAGCTTATAATTACCAAAGCTAAGAGTTCCATCCTTCTCTGAACGAATTAACTCATTAATTACTGGCATATTATTGTCCTCCTATGTTTTATTACGAATATCTATACACACATTATACAACATAATGTACAATGACGCTAGTATTTTAGTAGTATTATTTGTGAATATTTCTATTATGACCTCGTTTGCAGCTAAAGTTCAGTTTACCATCCTTAACTGTTACCAATACTTTGTTGCCAGCCTTTATACTGCCTTCAAGTATCTTCTCTGCCATAACATCTTCTATTTCATTCTGTATTGTTCTTCTTAATGGACGTGCTCCATATTTAGAATCGTAGCCCTTATCAACAATATAAGCCTTAGCCTCATCATCAAGTTCAACCGAAAGACTCATCTGCTCCATAATTCTGTTATTAACGGTTCTCATCATAATATCAACAATCTGTCCAATCTGTTCTTTCTTAAGCATATGGAATACAATTATGTCATCAATTCTGTTAATGAATTCCGGACGGAATATTCTCTTAACTTCTTCCATTACTTTGCTCTTCATATCTTCGTGCTCTTTTTCCTCTGATGTTTCCGAAGTAAATCCTAAAGATTTAGGTGCTACAATATTCTCCGCACCTGCATTGGAAGTCATAATAATAACTGTATTCTTAAAGTCTACAACCCTGCCTGTTGAATCTGTTATATGCCCATCATCAAGCACCTGTAAAAGTACATTGAATACATCAGGATGGGCTTTTTCAACCTCATCAAAAAGTACAACCGAATAAGGATTTCTTCTTACTTTCTCACTTAACTGTCCACCCTCATCATATCCTACATATCCCGGAGGTGAGCCAATAAGCTTAGACACCGTATGCTTTTCCATATACTCAGACATATCAACTCTTATAAGGGAATTATCCGTTCCAAACATACAGTCAGCAAGTGCCTTTGAAAGTTCTGTCTTACCTACACCTGTAGGCCCTAAGAATAAGAATGAGCCTATTGGCCTGTTAGGGTCTTTTAAACCTACCCTGCCTCGTCTTATAGCCTTAGCTACTGCTGTAACTGCCTCATCCTGTCCTATAACCCTGTTATGAAGCATTTTCTCCAAATTCATAAGCTTCTCTGATTCAGCTTCTGCTATCTTGGCAACCGGAATCTTAGTCCACATAGACACTGTCTTTGCTATCTGTTCTTCATCAACAGTAAGGTCACTGCCATCTATGCTCTCCTGCCAGCTTGTGCGAAGCTTCTCAAGCCTGTTCTTCTTTCTTGTCTGCTGTTTCTTAAGCTCTGCCGCTTCATCATACTTCTCTGACTTAATAGCCTGCTCTTTCTTAACTGAAAGTTCATCTATCTGTGTTTCAAGCTTCTTGATATCCTTTGGCACAACAAATGCTTCAAGCCTTGTTCTTGAAGAAGCCTCATCCAAAACATCGATAGCCTTATCCGGAAGAAATCTGTCATTAATATATCTCTTAGAAAGCTTAACCGCCGCTCTTACAGCATCATCTGTAATAACTACATTATGATGTTCCTCATACTTAGGTCTAAGTCCCATAAGTATATCTATTGCCTCATCTTCTGTTGGTTCTTCCACCTTAACTGGCTGAAATCTTCTTTCTAATGCCGCATCTTTTTCTATATGCTTTCTGTATTCTTCTAAAGTTGTAGCACCTATAAGCTGGATCTCTCCTCTTGCAAGCGATGGCTTAAGAATGTTAGAAGCATCTATGGCTCCTTCTGCACCACCAGCACCAATAATTGTGTGAATTTCATCTAAGAATAATAAAATGTTGCCTGCATTTCTTACTTCTGCAATTACCCTTTTAATTCTTTCTTCAAATTCACCTCTGTATTTAGAACCAGCCACCATACCTGATAAATCAAGTGTTACTAATCTCTTATCCTTAATAGTTGATGGAACTTCGCCTTCAACTATTCTTAATGCAAGACCCTCAACAACTGCGGTCTTACCTACACCGGGCTCGCCGATAAGGCACGGATTATTCTTTGTTCTTCTTGATAATATCTGGATAACTCTCTGGATTTCCTCTTCCCTGCCTATAACAGGGTCAAGCTTTTTATTACGGGCAAGCTCTGTTAAATCCCTGCTGTACTGGTCTAACATAGTTGTTGCCTTTTTATCCTTAGCCTTAATTCTGCCATTCTGAAAATCTTCTTTAAGACGTGATACATCTTCGCCCATTCCCTCTAATAACTCTGTATATATCTTCTTAATTGATACACCCATTGTATTAAGAAGTCTTGAGGCAACACTTTCAGTTTCCTTCATAATGGCAATAAGAATATGTTCTGTACCTACTTTATCAGCTTTAAATCTTGCAGCTTCCTCTATTGAGTTAGTAAGAATCTTACGGACTCTTGGAGTATAGCCTGCCGGTTCTTTAACACTTACCGCATTATCCGGTGCAATAAGCTGATATATAAGATTAAGCACTTTAGTTTCTGTTACATCATTGTTCTGTAAAACCTTGTATGCAAGGCTGTCTTCAACCTGTATAAGTCCTAAAAGCAAATGTTCAGACCCAATATAGCTGTGTCCATTAACCGCAGCAGCAAATGCAGCCTGTTCCAATACTTTTTTGGCTTTATCTGTAAACTTATCCTGCACTTTATTTCCTCTCTTTCCTGATTATATTAATCTATAATGATGTGAGTATCAAAATTTTATTTTAACACTCTCTGATATATCCAGACTATTTTGTAATAATACCATTTATCAGAATACATCTTTAAACTTCTTCATAAGAAGAACATATGGTCCAAAATATGTGATTGCTGCAACACACAATGCCACAAGCACTGATATTGTATTAGACATTGTAATATTATTAATTATATTATATGTCAAAAGTGTACATATACCCATTAATGCTGAACATATAACCGGCTTTGCAAATATTGATATAACAGGAAGCCTGTATCCCTCATCTTTATAAAGTGCTATAAGATTAAGCACAAATATAATAACAGGGAATGAAGCATTACCTATTACAAGTGAGAATATACCAAGATTAGTAAATTCCAGCAATACAAGCACAAGTATTATATGGACAACTAATGATATAAATGAATTAATCATAGGAGTCTTAACTCTGTCAACCGCCTGAAGTGCTGAGCTTGTAACTGTTGATAATGTATAAAATACAATGGCTATAGCACCTATTTTTAACATAAGCCCACCCTGCACGCTGTCATATCTTGAAAATAGCAGTTTAATAATAGGCTCACCTATCACAAAAAATCCAACAAATGATGGTACCGCTATAAACATATTAGTCTTAAGAGTCTTTGTTATCTTTGAATATATACTGTCATAATCATCTTCTGTATAAGATGCTACAATACTTGGAAGCATCGAGGCTGATAACGCTGTCGCTATACCCTGCGGTATACTTATAAGCAGTGTATAACTTGAACCAAAGTTACCAAGATCCATTGATATATTTTTCGATATATTTCTTGTCATCATTATATTACTAAACATTACATCATCTATTAAGGCACTAATCTGATAAAACGTCTGGCTTAATATAATAGGAACCATTGTAATTATAATTGTCTTATAAATGTACCTGTTAGTATCCTGCCTTGTAACACTCTTATCTTTAGCAACCATACGCATAAATGTAGGTCTGTATATAAGATACAGAAATATAAAGAATACAAGTGCAGTAAGAGCACCCATAGCTGTACCAAGTGTACTTCCTGCCGCTCCATAAGCAGAAGCATTAGAAGCACTACTGTATGCTTTCATAAGCATATAACCTGCAGCTATACTAACACCTGCATTGACAAGCTGTTCTATAATCTGTGAAACAGCCGTTGGAATCATAGTTCCCTGTCCCTGAAAGAAACCTCTTAATACACCTAATAATGCAACTATAAATATGGTTGGGGCTAATACTCTTAATGGTATTGCAAGACCAGGTACACCCCCTCCATATATAACATTTTCTATAAAATCAGCACCAAAGTATACAAGCAGTGCCGCAACACCACCAGTAAACGCACCAACTGTCAGCGAACATCTTAATACCTTCGCCGCATTCTTATATCTTCTTTTAGTAAACCTTGCAGAAATCAGCTTTGAAACAGCCATCGGAAGTCCATATGATGACAGCACAAGTATTATGTTATATACATTATATGCCGTTACATATATACCATTACCTTCACTTCCAATTATATTAAGCACCGGAATTCTATAAACCATTCCAATTATTCTTACAAAAATTCCAGCCATAGCAAGTATGGAACCATGTAATATAAAATTGCGCTTATTATCCTGTGACATAACTTTCTCCATTCCTGCGCTGACAGCGCATTGTTATTTCCTGCTATATATGTCTGTTGTTTATAATTATCTTATCTATAATTATCTTATAGAAAAATCAGCTAACATCCACTTGTCATTCTGCTTAACAAACACATATGTTAAAGAAATATTGTATGTTGTACTTCCTGATGACCATTTTACATTAAGATTGTAATCTACATCACACGAATAACAGTCATCTGAATATTTTCTAAAGTTACTTACATTCTCGTCAGTAATATCATATGTAAAAGTTCTTCCTATCAGATATACATCGATAGCCGGAATATCACTCATATATTCCTTGGCATTACCAATCATATAGCTTGAAAGAGTACTTAAGCTTCCTCTGTTAATCATATATTTGCCGTAATTCTCAGCAACTGTTAATATATGGCTCTTCTCGCTTGAAAGAAGCTCATCATCTGATGGATAATATGCCTCATATCCATCTTTAACATATTCAGTATCAAGCTCTTTGCCATTATATGTAACCTTAATCTCTGGCTTGGCAAACATTCCATTAATATTGTATACATCATCAACTGGTGTAGTAACATAATCTCCAACGTGCTTGCAAAGGCTTACATCTGCCTCACCTGTAATATAATCAGATGATACCTTAACTCCGTTAATTGTCACTTCACTATTCTTAGGTGCTGTAATTTTAACTGAATGTTCTGCATTCTTAGTCTTAGAATCTACATTAAAATCTATAGAAGCTAACTTCCACTCTGTGAACTTATGAGCGTTCTTTTTCTTCTCTGTAAGAGTAACATTGGCTATCTTCTTATCATCAGCATAAAGAATATATACCGGATTGTTCTCTGTATATTCTCCTGCCTTCTTCTTATAGCTTACTTCCTTATCAGCAAATGTATCCTTAAAATAATCTGATACAATATCTTCTGTCTCGAACTCTCCAAGGATACCTGCATCCTTAATCCATTTGCCTACATTCCCTGCTTCAATATGTGATACAAGCTTATCCATAGTATTGGCTGGCCTGCCCGCCTCGTAATCCTTTAATAACCCGTATAAAAGTACTAACGCAACAGCAATAATTACTACCAGCACAGAGGCATATATCACAAGAAACTTCTTAAATCCTGATAATCTCGTAAAAAAATTCTTCTTTCCATTATTATTATTCTCTGACATTCTTCTCATCTCCGTGTAATTATTTAATCAAAAATGCTGTTGGAAGTGTTCTTGGTCCTGTTGGTGAATATGGCTTATTAATAACCTCACCATTATAATACATCTGTGTTGATGTACCACCATCCATAGCTGATGCATTTACAGCACCGTACTGAAGCATAATATCCTGTAAATCTGAGAACGATGCACCAAGGCTTGTAGCCTGTCTTCCGTCTACAACAAGAAGAAGGATAGCTCCGTCAGCTCTCTGTCCTATCGCTGTTCGTGGATTAAGTCCTCCACCAACACCATCAACGTCCTGTGGTTCACCATTAATTATAAGAAATGGGCCTATATCACTGCTTACATTGACACAATCTCTTATTCCAAGTTCTACAGCTTTAGCTGATGTCATATTCCCCATTACAAGCTTATTATCAAATGTTATTCCTGTAACGTGGTACATTGTAGATGAATCACCCTTTAATATATTACCATCTACCATAACAAGTCCGATTGGCATAGCTGTCTGTGGTGTTGAGTCAACGAATTCTCCACCATTGATACCTGCTAGTGCATCATATCTCTGTGCTATCTCAGCAACTGTCCAGCCCTTTTCAAGCTTGAATTCTGGTACTGTTCCTACAAATAATCTTGAAGGATCTTTGACAATCATAAGCTTACCGCTATATGTTCCAGCCTTTACATCAACAACATAAAGGTCTTCTTCATCACTAGATGAATCCTGTCCGATTACAACAAGGCTTGAATCAGTTATATCTGTAGTATCCTTAACTGAATTCTCCTCTTTAATCATATCAATCTCTTCCTGTGAACAGAACCAGTTAGCCATAAAACCAAGCTCTCCTGTCTCCTGAAGCGATAATATAAACTGCTTCTTAGCAAATGTAGAAGGTCCCCACGCAAGCATAGCCATAACAAGATAAAGACCTGCTACAAGAATTACGATAGTAGTTAAAAATGTAGCTCCAACTCTTCCAAGCCACTTAAGTACGTTATTCTTCATTATTATCCTCATTTCTATTGGTGTAATCCGTGTCTGATTATTTAAACACCCATTTTTTCTGTATGTTGTAGCTTATTACAAATAAGCATAAATCAACAATTATCTTTGTAAATGCGACAGCCACACTGCCAAGCACTAATAATCTTGTAAAGATGTATACAAGAAGATATGATGCCATAAGCTGACACGCCCATAATATGTAATATCTGACCATAGATGACTTGACATCTTTGTCTGACTTAAACACAAGACGTCTGTTCATCGTGAAATTAAATATTGACGATATAATTCTTGCGGCTACCGTACTAAATAACAGTCTTATTGATATTGTAAACGCAAAAAGAAAAAATTCAAGTAAATTAAATATTAAATTATCTATAACCCACGATGCCAATGAGCTTAATATATATTTAACAACTGTTGGTGAAAATGAATACTTGAATATAACCTTATATATCTTTATTGAGTCCTTAACCGGATTAAAATGTGTTGATGCATTATCTTCTATATACACTGTCTCAATTGGCACTTCCATAAATTGAATATCCGACTTCTTAAATTCAAGCAGCATAGTTGTTTCATACTCGAATCTCTCGCCCTCAATATTACAAAATGTATCAAGATAACGGTATGGAATAGCCCTCAAACCAGTCTGTGTATCAGAAATATTAAGTCCACACATAACTTTGAATACCATACTTGTCATATTGTTACCAAACCGGCTCTTAAATGGAACATCTTCTCCATCAAAACGTCTTACTCCGAGAACAACCTTGTCATTCTTTACCATAGCCTCACAACAGTTATATATATCATCTGCCCTATGCTGGTTATCTCCATCTACTGTTACAACGCCATCATATCCCTGTCTGTTCTTAAGGCAGTATTCAAATGCCGTCTTTAAACCTCTGCCCTTACCCTTATTAACCTCGTGGGTAAGTATTGTACACTGGCTATAACTGCCAGCCTTCTCAAATGGCCATAAATGTGCCGAATCACTTCCGTCATTGACAATTATAATATCTTCGAATCCCTTCTTAACAAGTGAATCAACAACACTTACAAGCTTATCATCAGGGTTAAGTGATGGGATAATTACTGATATTTTCATAACAATCTCCATTCTTGCGCTGTCTTTTGCGCATCTCAAGTTTGTGCGTAAGCACAAATCTTGCGTGTGAAAAATCTTATTTTTCACACTAATCTCCATTCTTATGTCCAAACCAAGGACATTATCTGCACGATTAGTATGTACACTGGCACATACTATTTTCTTATATAACAGACTACTTTGTAGTCACTTATGTGTTAAATAACAACACAAAGCTAATGATATAATAATTTTAAAAATATTGCAATATTCACAAAAAAATAAGTAACACAAACAAGCCCTGCCACATATTATTGTATTGTAAATGTTTTATCGGAGGATTATTTATGAGTGATTTAGCAGCAACTAACTGTGGCGGATGTAATGGATGTGGAGATTGCGGATGTGGCAACAACATCATCTGGCTCATAATTCTTTTACTTCTATTTGACGGAAATGGCTGCGGCTGCAACAATGGCTGTGGCTGCGGCAACAATAACTGCATCTGGCTCATCTGCCTTTTATGCTTATGTGGCTGCGATGGCGGTAATGCATTAGGTTTCGGCGGCTGTAACAATGGCTGTGGCTGCAACAACGGCTGTGGCTGCTAATAGCGGCTGACTCCCAGCAATGATTATATCTGCTAATAACTGCTATAAAATATAACATTTTATATACAGTTGCAGAATAAAAGCAATTATCAACATCAGTTGCTGATATTATCTTTTATGTCTATTTAATGAGGCTGTATTCCGTCATTTTAAATTCTACGGATACAGCCTCATATCCTGGTATTTTAATGAATATACTAAAACAAGTCTATTAGACACACATTATATATTGCGTTTGTCGCAGGAATCGAGGATTGAATGGCGAAACAATTACCTGTTACTGAATTTGATATTCTTACCCTACCCGACTACCTTCAATTATTTAAAGCCCTCATTCCTTTTATGGAATACGGTATGCAAAAAAAGCTCTCTATGCTTATAAGGGCAAATGAATTAAAACACACATTAAGCTTCTACAACTCTCCCTATAGCTGTAACACATTTAAAACATGTAGTAATAGCTCAGGAATAAATGCTAACACTTCCTTGAATGATATATTAAATAATGAAGCTATTATGAAAACCATTATGGCTTACTGCCCAGACAACATTGAACAGTTAATAAACACTTACCGAAACTTTTCCAAAATGTCTGATATGTTAGGTATGATGGATATGTTTAATAATGCCTCAGGGGATAACAGCTTTAATAATGTTAATTCAAGCGGTTTTAACAATGCCAGCTCTAATGAATTTAACAATAATAATTCTAATGATAATTCTGAATTTAGTAATTTTAATAATACCACTGGCTCTGGTGGATTTAACAATATAAACATTAATAATATACTTAATTCTTCGCAGAAGGATATGTACAATGAATATATTAAACAGCTTGATAAGCTGGACTTTAATGATAGCAATAATTATGGAAGTTCCAATAATAATTAACTGTTATAAATGACTTTTGTCTTACATATTTATATTTGTAATTATTATTCTCAATCAGAAATGGAGATTTATATGTCAGAAAATGATTTTCGCAAACAACTGCTTTTAAATGAATTCAAAACTCTTTCCAAAGGTAAGAATAAAGAAGAAATCGTTCCGCTTATATTTGCATTAAGCCAGAAGGCTAAGCAGGCAGGAATACAGTTTACAAGACAGGATTGCGAGCTTATATATAAGAAGATTGTGCCTGG
>OGHA01000891.1_pt1 | contig 14527 bp, 10 predicted proteins | sample 1571361 | NCBI WGS metagenome assembly OGHA01 (sample SAMEA2581970, study PRJEB24529) | metagenome | biome: Human gut stool | place: China | collected 2011 | reverse complement strand
GCTCTAACCGACTGAGCTAAGGAAGAATGTTTTTCTCAATTGCGATGCAAAAGTAGTAGGTTTTTTTGAAATATGCAATATCTTTGCAAAAAAAATATTTGAAATGGACAAAATAATAGGATTGGGCAACGCCCTGGTAGACGTACTTGCAACCCTAGAGGATGATACGCTCCTGGAGGAAATGGGATTACCCAAAGGAAGCATGCAACTGATTGATAACGCTAAGTTACAGCAGATTAACACGAGATTTTCACAAATGAAAACCCACCAGGCAACGGGTGGATCGGCAGGAAATGCCATACTTGGGCTGGCTTGTCTTGGTGCCGGAACAGGATTTATAGGAAAAATAGGAAATGATCATTTTGGGGATTTTTTTCGTAATAATCTTCAGAAAAATGATATTGAGGATAAATTATTGATTTCGGAACAACTTCCTTCCGGTGTTGCATCTACTTTTATTTCACCGGATGGAGAACGTACTTTTGGTACTTATTTGGGAGCGGCTGCTTCTTTAAGGGCAGAAGAACTGACTCTTGATATGTTTAAAGGGTATGCTTACTTATTTATAGAAGGTTATCTGGTACAAGACCATGAAATGATTCTTCATGCCATTGAACTGGCAAAAGAAGCAGGATTGCAGATTTGTCTCGATATGGCAAGTTATAATATTGTAGCTAGTGATATGGAGTTTTTCTCCTTATTAATAAATAAATACGTGGACATTGTCTTTGCGAACGAAGAAGAAGCGAAGGCTTTCACGGGTAAGGAGCCGAAAGAGGCTTTAGGAGTGATTGCCAAAAAATGCAGTATTGCTATCGTAAAAGTTGGTGCGGAAGGTTCTTATATTCGTAAAGGAACGGAAGAAATTAAGGTTTCTGCTATCCCGGTAGAGAAGGTCGTGGATACTACCGGTGCGGGGGACTATTTTGCTTCCGGTTTTCTATATGGATTGACATGTGGATATTCGTTGGAGAAGTGTGCTAAAATAGGTTCTATTCTATCGGGAAATGTTATTCAGGTAATCGGAACATCCATGCCGCAAGAACGTTGGGATGAAATTAAGTTAAATATTAACAGGATTCTGGCGGAATAACCAGGGATTGAGTTACTTTTACAACTCATTTATATTGAAAGAAGTATGAAAAAATTGCTGAGTGGGCGGATAGCTATTGTTGTAGTAGCCGTGATAGCTACGGTAGCTTTCTTTAGTTTCAAGAGTGGAGACGACCGCAATTTCCAGATTGCCAAGAATTTGGATATATTCAATGCGATTGTGAAAGAGCTGGATATGTTCTATGTAGATACAATTGACCCGAACAAGACCATTCGGGAAGGGATTGACAATATGCTTTTCACGCTGGATCCTTATACGGAGTATTTTCCGGAAGAAGACCAGAGTGAACTGGAACAGATGATTAAAGGCTCATTCGGTGGTATCGGTTCTTACATTGCTTATAATACAAAGCTCAAACGTTCGATGATTTCCGAACCTTTCGAAGGTACACCTGCCGCGAAAGCCGGATTGAAAGCCGGAGATATTCTAATGGAAATCGATGGCAAGGATCTTGCGGGTAAGAACAATGCGGAAGTCAGCCAGATGTTGCGCGGACAGGCTGGAACCAGCTTTAAATTGAAAGTGAACCGTCCCAATGCGAAGGGAGGGAATACACCGATGGAATTTACGATTGTACGTGAATCTATTCAAAATCCGGCGATTCCTTATGCTGCTGTGCTGGATAATCAGGTAGGATATATTAATTTGAGTACTTTTTCCGGTAATCCTTCTAAGGAGTTTAAGAAGGCGTTTCTGGATTTAAAGAAACAAGGGGCTACTTCGTTGGTAATTGACCTTCGCGGGAATGGCGGCGGCTTGTTGGATGAGGCGGTGGAAATTGCTAACTATTTCTTGCCACGTGGAAAAGTGATTGTAACAACAAAAGGTAAAATTAAGCAGGCGAGCAATACTTATAAGACTTTACGTGAACCGTTGGATTTGGATATTCCGATTGCTGTATTGGTAAATAGTGGCACAGCTTCTGCTTCTGAGATTCTGTCGGGTTCTTTGCAGGACCTTGACCGTGCTGTAGTTGTCGGCAGTCGTACTTTTGGCAAAGGACTGGTACAGGTGCCCCGTTCTCTGCCTTATGGAGGAACGATGAAAGTGACTACTTCCAAATATTATATTCCAAGCGGACGCTGTGTGCAAGCTATTGACTATAAACACCGGAATGAAGACGGAAGTGTAGGTACTATTCCTGATAGTTTGACGAAAGTGTTCTATACGGCTGCCGGACGTGAAGTGCGCGACGGAGGCGGGGTGATGCCGGATGTTGCTATCAAACAGGAAAAGTTGCCGAATATCCTGTTTTATTTGGTTCGGGATAATCTGATATTCGATTATGCAACTCAGTACTGCCTGAAACATCCTACTATCGTAGAGCCTGAAAAGTTCGAGGTTACGGACGCTGATTATAATGACTTTAAGACATTGGTGAAGAAGGCTGATTTCAAATATGACCAGCAAAGTGAGAAAATTCTGAAAACTTTGAAGGAGGCTGCCGAATTTGAAGGTTATATGGAGGGTGCTTCGGAAGAGTTCAAGGCACTCGAGAAGAAGTTGAACCATGACCTTGAGCGCGATTTAGATTATTTCTCCGGTGATATAAAGAAGATGATAGCTTCTGAAATTATAAAGCGCTATTATTATCAGCGTGGTAATATCATTCAGCAGTTGAAGGATGATGACGGCTTGAAGGAAGCTGTGAAGATTCTGAATGATCCGGCGAAATACAAGGAAATGCTAAGTGCGCCGGTTGCCAAGAAATAGGGTATACGTGTGATAATAAATAAACGACGGGGTGTATGGTAAATGCAAATACTCGTCGTTTTTTTTGTTTCTGATAATCCGGCTATTTTTATTCGGTTGTTCTTATTGACGAATCAGAGGCAGGGTGAAGTAGAATCTGCTTCCTTTTCCTTCTTGGGAACGCAGCCATATACGTCCTCCCATTTTCTCTACTAGCATTCTGCAAAGAGTTAATCCGAGTCCGGTACCTTGTACAAAGTCGTTTATTTTACCGAATCGTTGGAAGATAGTAGCTACTCTTTCTGCCGGGATACCGATACCACTATCTTTGACATAAAATTCCACGAAATCTTCCTTCTCCCGATAGCCGAAATGAATTTCTCCTTTTGGGGTGAATTTGGCAGCATTACTAAGCAAGTTACTTATAATCTGTATGATACGGTTCCAGTCTCCGGATACATAAAGCTCGGTATCTACATCGTCCAGAATCAGTTTAGTACCGTTTTTGACTTTATAACAGAATTGCTGTTCCAGTTGCAGGCAGATATCTATTAATTTGATAGGGCGGATATTGAAACTCAATGAATCGGCTTCGAGTGATGACAAATCCAGAATATCATTGAACAGATTCAGTAATATTTCCGAATTTCTCTCGATGATTTCAGCATACTGTTCCTTCTCGTTTGTGCATTCAGCGTCGATGACTAATTTGGAAAATCCGACGATGGCGTTCAGGGGGGTACGGATCTCATGACTCATGTTGGCAAGAAAAGCAGATTTCAGGCGGTCCGATTCTTCGGCTTTGATTCTGGCGGCTTCCAGCTCTTTTTGTTGTTTCTTGTTGGTTTGTTCCGCATTCCATTGTTCGGATATATCGCGACACATACATAGCAGGTATTCGTTATCCAGAGGGAAAATACGATTTTCGTAATGGTGTAAGATACCGTCCAGCATCAGATCATGTCGGGATGTTGAGCTTTCTCCTGTAAGGATTACCCTGTCCATATTTTGGCGTACGCTTTCGTAGGCTTCCGGCGGGAGTATGTCTTTTACGTTAGAATGGGTGATATTATCGGCATTGATACCTTCCACATGATTGGTCGACGGAGAGGAGGCGAGTTCAATAATGTTTGCATCGTGGTCGAAAACTGTCAACATATCGGGCAGGGCGTCCAGAATACGGGTACTGTATTTTTCACGGAAACGTTCTTGTACGGGGTATGACTGCATAGAAGAAAGATCTTCAACTTTCTTCTCTAATTGTTCTATAATTTTAATCAGCTCTTCTTTTGTCTTGTTCTCGTTGTTTTGCATAGAAGGTTCAATAAATCTGTTATCAATGTTGTATAAAGTGCATTAATACTGCAAATATAAGACAATAATCCGACAAACGTGCCAGGCTTCCTAGTTATTATAATATAAAAAAGGAGGATAGCTTTTGCCCTACTAATCAGAATGTTCTATCTTTGCACCACTTATTTATAAATGATTTACAATATGTCTACAGAATTATTCTCTACTCTGCCCTACAAGGTGGCAGATATTACGCTTGCTGACTTCGGACGCAAGGAAATCGATTTGGCAGAAAAAGAAATGCCCGGCCTCATGGCTCTTCGCGAAAAGTATGGAGAATCCAAACCGTTGAAAGGTGCCCGTATTATGGGATCGTTGCACATGACCATTCAGACAGCCGTTCTGATTGAAACATTGGTTGCTTTAGGTGCTGAAGTACGTTGGTGTTCTTGTAATATATATTCGACACAAGACCATGCTGCGGCAGCGATCGCTGCTTCGGGGGTGCCTGTGTTTGCATGGAAGGGTGAAACGCTTGCCGACTACTGGTGGTGTACGTTGCAGGCTTTGAGTTTCCCCGGTGGTAAAGGACCGAATGTGATTGTAGATGATGGTGGTGATGCAACCATGATGATTCACGTTGGTTATGATGCTGAAAATAATGCTGCCGTGCTGGATAAGGAAGTGCACGCAGAAGATGAAATAGAGCTGAATGCTATCTTGAAGAAAGTGTTGGCGGAAGATGCTACCCGTTGGCATCGCGTAGCGGAAGAAGTTCGTGGCGTATCTGAAGAGACAACCACAGGTGTACACCGTCTGTACCAGATGCAGGAAGAAGGCAAACTGTTATTCCCGGCATTCAATGTGAACGATTCGGTAACGAAGTCCAAATTCGATAATCTGTACGGATGTCGTGAATCATTAGCTGACGGTATCAAGCGTGCAACGGATGTGATGATTGCCGGTAAGGTAGTAGTTGTGTGTGGCTATGGTGATGTCGGTAAAGGATGTTCACATTCCATGCGCTCTTACGGGGCACGTGTGCTTGTGACGGAAGTAGACCCGATCTGTGCATTGCAAGCGGCAATGGAAGGCTTTGAAGTAGTGACAATGGAGGATGCGTGCACTGAAGGCAATATTTTCGTGACTACTACTGGCAATATCGATATTATCCGTATTGACCACATGGAGAAGATGAAAGACCAGGCTATCGTATGTAATATCGGTCACTTCGACAATGAAATTCAGGTGGATGCGTTGAAACATTATGCGGGTATCAAATGCGTGAATATAAAACCGCAGGTAGACCGTTATTATTTCCCGGATGGCCATAGCATTATACTGCTTGCCGATGGCCGTCTGGTAAATCTGGGGTGTGCGACAGGACATCCGTCATTCGTGATGAGTAACTCGTTTACTAATCAGACATTGGCTCAGATCGAACTGTTCAATAAAAAATATGATATAAATGTATATCGTTTGCCGAAACATCTGGATGAGGAGGTAGCCCGTCTGCATCTTGAAAAAATCGGGGTGAAACTGACTAAGCTGACTCCTGAACAGGCTGCTTATATCGGTGTATCGGTAGACGGCCCTTACAAGGCGGATCATTATAGATACTAAATTCAGTTGATAATTGATAGTTGATAAATGATAGTTGTTGGCTTGGGGGCTGAATGCAACAAGTCAGTTATCATTCTCAACTATCAATTATCATTTATCAACTATCAATATATTATGAAGAAAATCCTTCCAGACTTAATTGCCATTCTGGCTTTTATCATTCTTTCTTTTGCTTATTTCTTTCCGGCTGATATCGAAGGTCGTATTCTGTTTCAGCACGATTCGGTGGCCGGAGTTGGTGCAGGGCAAGAATCCAAGGAATATCTCGAACGTACCGGAGAACGTACACGCTGGACAAACTCTATTTTTGGCGGTATGCCTACCTATCAGATGTCTCCGAGCTACGATTCAACAAAGACTTTGAAGTGGGTGGAAAAGGTGTATCAGTTATACCTTCCCGGCTATGTCGTACTGACTTTCATTATGATGCTGGGCTTTTATATCCTTCTGCGAGCATTCGGATTATCAGCATGGCTGGCAGGACTAGGGGGGATTATATGGGCATTCTCTTCCTATTTCTTTATTCTGATACCGGCGGGGCATATCTGGAAGTTTGTTACATTGGCTTATATTCCGCCTACGATTGCCGGTGTCGTATTGGCTTATCGGAAGAAATATTTGTTAGGAGGGGTTATTACAGCCTTGTTTATTGCTCTTCAGATTCAGTCGAATCACATTCAGATGAGTTATTACTTCATGTTTGTGATCCTGTTCTTTATAATAGCTTATTTTGTTGATGCTTATGAAAAGAAGGAATTGCCGCATTTCTTTAAGGCTAGCGCTATTCTTGCATTAGCTGCTGTGGTAGGAGTTTGCGTAAATATCTCCAACTTGTACCATACTTACGAGTATAGTAAGGAGACCATGCGCGGTAAGAGCGAACTGAAACAGGAAGGCCCTGCTGCCAACCAGACCAGTAGCGGACTGGACCGCGATTATATTACAAATTGGAGCTATGGCATAGGTGAAACACTGACTCTATTAGTGCCCAACGTTAAGGGAGGGGGCTGTTCTACTACTTTGTCACAGAATGAAACTGCTATGGCAAAAGCAAACCCGATGTACGGAAACCTTTATTCGCAGTTGACACCCTATTTTGGCGATCAGCCGTGGACTGCCGGGCCGGTATATGTCGGAGCGTTTGTTGTGTTCCTGTTTATTTTGGGATGTTTTATTGTTAAAGGCCCGCTCAAATGGGCACTGTTGGGAGCCACCATTTTTTCTATCCTTCTTTCGTGGGGAAAGAACTTCATGGGGCTGACTGATTTCTTCATCGATTATATTCCGATGTATAATAAATTCCGTGCGGTATCCTCCATTCTTGTAATAGCCGAATTTACAATTCCGTTGTTGGCGATTTTTGCTTTGAAAGAGATTCTGAGCAAACCGGATATCCTGAAGCTGAAAGAGAACCGTACAGGAGTAATTGTCACGTTGGTGCTTACAGCCGGTGTTGCGTTGATTCTGGCTGTTGCTCCGGGAGTTTTCTTCTCCAACTTCAGTTCAGGACAGGAAATGGCTGCTTTGAAGCAAGGGCTTCCGGCGGAACATCTTGTTCCTGTCATGACCAGCCTGAAAGATATGCGTGAGGCGATACTAACTTCGGATGCATGGCGTAGCTTTTTTATCATCGTTATAGGTTGCCTGCTTTTATTCTTATATCAACAGAAGAAGTTGAAAGCCTCATTCACCTTAGGAGGTATTGTACTTCTGTGTCTGATAGATATGTGGAGTGTCAACAAACGCTATTTGTATGATGATCTGTTTGTTCCGAAGTCCAAACAAGCGGAAGCATTCGTCAAGACGCAGGCGGATGAAATTATTCTTCAAGATACGACCTTATATTATCGGGTATTGAACTTTGTAGGTTTCCCCGGCAATACATTTAATGAGAATAATACAGCGTACTGGCATAAGAGTGTCGGTGGTTATCATGCCGCCAAGTTGCGCCGTTATCAGGAAATGATCGATCATCATATTACTCCGGAAATGCAGGCGACCTATCAGGAAGTAGCTGCTGCCGGTGGCAAAATGGACAGCGTGGATGCTTCTAAATTTCGTGTGCTGAATATGCTGAACACGAAATATTTTATCTTCCCTGCCGGACAACAGGGGCAGCCTGTTCCTGTGGAAAATCCGTATGCATACGGTAATGCCTGGTTTGTGGATAAGGTGCAGTATGTGAATAATGCAAATGAGGAAATTGATGCTTTGAATGATATTCTTCCTACGGAAATCGCTGTAGTAGATGCGAAGTTTAAGGAAAAACTGAAGGGTGTGACGGAAGGATATAAGGACTCTCTGTCTGCCATTCGTTTGACGAGCTATGAGCCGAATCGTTTGGTTTATAAGACTTCTTCCGCTAAAGACGGTGTAGTTGTTTTCTCTGAAATATATTATCCGGGATGGCAGGCAACGATTGACGGTCAGCCGGTGGATATTGCCCGGGCGGACTATGTGTTGCGTGTAATGAATATTCCGGCCGGTGAACATACGATTGAGATGTGGTTTGATCCGCAGAGCATACATGTGACGGAAAGTATTGCTTACGCAGCATTGGCTTTGCTGTTGATTGGAGTGATGATTCTGGTATGGATGAGTAGAAGCAGAATCTCTAAGAAATCTTGAATGAAATGATGTAATGCTTACCTTATTGCATAGAATAGATAAGGTTATTAGATAAGAACGGCTCTCTTCCTCCCGAAGAGAGCCGTTTTGCATTCACTAAAAAATTATGAAAAACAAACGCTATTTGGTTGTTTGAATATGCTGATTAATCATTCTTTATTTGTTTTAATACCTCAAAACTAAGCAGATACTGGGATAGATGAAAATAAAATCGACTAAGTACGGAGTTTTGTCTATCAAAAGTTCTGTTGAAAAAGGAAAATATGAATATAAAGAGTCGGTTTATGGGTAGCTTTCATTTGTCCTAACCCACTAAATTTGTAGCCGATTATAGAGCATATATTATGAAAAGACTACTGTTCATTTTTACCTTTTTTATTTTGCTCGTTGTAAACGGGAGAGCGCAAGGAGTAGAAACCTTGACATTGGAAGATTGCCTTCGGATAGGTATTGATAACAACTTGTCGTTGGAGAGCAAGCGTAGAGAAATACAGAAAAGCAAATATGGTGTATCTGAAAATCGGGCAAGATTGTTGCCGCAGATTAGTGCTGTCGCCGGTTATAGTAATAATTTTGATCCTCCGGTATCTGTGACGGACGGTTCATCTTACGGCGTTCCCTATAATATTACTCAAACATTGCAACATTCTGCTAATGCAGGCCTGGAAATGCAAATGCCGCTTTTCAACCAGACTCTTTATACTTCTATGTCTATTGCTAAAGTTGTGGAGGAGATCAGCCGCTTGTCTTATGGTAAGGCGAGGGAGGACATTATTCTTCAAATCAGCAAGATGTACTATCTGGGGCAAGTAACAGCCGAGCAAATAGTGTTGATAAAGGCGAATATCACCCGTCTGGAAGAGTTGCGGGATATAACCCGGGCTTTCTTTGATAATGGTATGTCTATGGAAGTCGACCTGAAAAGAGTAAATATCAATTTGGAGAACCTGAAAGTGCAATATGACAATGCACAGGCAATGATGAAGCAGCAACTTAATATGTTGAAGTACATTATGGATTATCCGGCTGAAAAAGAAATAGCCCTGACACCGGTTAATACTGATAGCATTACTACGGTCGCTTTAACCGGTTTGTCGGAGAACCTCTACGAACTGCAACTCACGCAATCGCAGTTGGAACTGGCTGAACGGCAAAAACGGATGATTACTAATGGCTATATCCCTTCTCTTAGTTTGACAGGGAACTGGAGATATGCTGCCTACACAGATAAAGGTTATCATTGGTTCCATTCCGGTCCGTCCAATCATTGGTTTCGTTCGTATGGACTGGGGCTGACTTTGCGCATTCCTATTTTTGATGGACTGGATAAAACCTATAAGATAAGGAAAGCGATGATCGACATTGAGAATCGCAAGCTGGCATGGGAGGACACCCGGAAAAATCTGCAAACCCAATATTTGAATGCGGTGAACGACCTGATGAATAACCAGCGTAATTTTAAAAAACAGAAAGATAACTATCTGTTGGCGGAAGATGTCTATGCCGTTACTTCCGACCGTTATCGCGAAGGGATCGCTTCAATGACTGAGGTGCTGCAAGACGAAATGCAGATGAGTGAAGCGCAGAACAATTATATCAATGCACATTATAATTATCGGGTCACCAATCTGATGCTCCTCAAACTGACCGGGCAGATAGAATCATTAGTCAAATAATACGCAACTAACAATCGAATCATAAAATATGGAAACAATGGAAAATAATATTCCTTCCGCTACTCATCAGGAGAAAGCGAAGAAAATGAAGAAACTTCGTCGTTGGCAGATTGCAGTCAGCCTTTTAGGAGTGGCTATTATTGTCTGGGGAGTAATTGAAGTGGTTTGTCTCTTTTTGAATTATAGCCAGACGGAAACCAGCAACGATGCCCAGATCGAGCAATATGTATCGCCTATCAACCTGCGTGCTTCGGGATATATTGATAAGATTTACTTTACCGAACATCAGGAGGTACATAAAGGGGATACTCTGATGGTGCTCGACGATCGTGAATATAAAATCCGGGTAATGGAAGCCGAAGCCGCACTGAAGGATGCGCAAGCCGGTGCCACAATAATTAATGCCACGTTGAATACTACACAGACCACTGCATCCGTCTATGATGCCTCTATTGCTGAAATCGAAGTGCGCCTGGCTAAACTGGAGAAAGACCGGAAACGATATGAAAATCTGGGGAAACGAAATGCATCGACTCCTATCCAGCTTGAACAGATTATTACGGATTATGAGGCTACGCGTAAGAAGCTGGAAGCTGTGGAAAGACAGAAGAGAGCTGCCCTTTCCGGTGTGGATGAGGTGTCTTATCGTCGTGTGAGTACCGAAGCTGCTATTCAACGGGCAACGGCGGCACTTGAAATGGCACGCCTGAATCTGTCTTATACGGTTGTGGTAGCTCCCTGTGATGGAAAGCTCGGCCGTCGTTCGTTGGAGGAAGGACAATTCATTTCCGCCGGACAAACGATTACTTATATTCTTCCTAATACTCAAAAATGGATTGTAGCCAATTATAAGGAAACGCAAATTGAGAATCTGCATATCGGACAGGAAGTATCTGTTACGGTAGACGCTATTAGTGATAAAGAGTTTACGGGGAAGGTGACATCTATTTCAGGGGCCACAGGTTCTAAATACTCATTAGTCCCGACAGATAATTCGGCCGGAAACTTTGTAAAGATACAACAGCGTATCCCTGTACGTATTGATTTTACTAATTTATCCAAAGAAGATAACGAACGACTGGCAGCTGGTATGATGGTCGTGGTTAAAGCCCGGCTTTAGTTTCATTCTGCCTTGTCCGTGAAGTGTGATTAACTATTTGTAAACAGTAATTTGGATTTACACAAATGCCCTCATATCCTAAAAACTATCCTTTTTATAACTGGATGCCCAAGCCATTGGGGATTATCATCCTATTATTCTTTTTCCTGCCGATTCTTACGGTAGGCGGGGTTTATTCGGTGAATAGTACCGAGATGATGAGCGGTCTTGGCATTATTTCCGAACATATTCAGTTTGCTAACTTTGTGACTTCGATCGGTATGGCGGCTTTTGCTCCATTCTTGTACGAACTGGTGTGTGTGCGCCGGGAGAAGATGATGTGCATTGTCGGATTCGCATTGATGTATATATTCAGTTATATTTGTGCCAAGACCGATAGCGTATTCCTGTTAGCACTTTGTAGTCTGTTGACAGGCTTTCTGCGTATGGTGTTGATGATGGTCAATCTGTTTACCCTTATTTGGTATGCCGGAGGCATGGAAGCTACCCGTAATATCACTCCGGGGCTGGAACCGAAAGACGCAGCCGGTTGGAACAAACTGGATATTGAAAGATGTGTGAGCCAGCCGGCGGTTTATCTGTTTTTTATGATTCTGGGACAGTCGGGTACGGCACTCACGGCCTGGCTGTCCTTTGAATATGAGTGGAAGTATGTGTATTATTTTATGATGGGGATTCTACTGGTTTCTATCTTAATCATATTTATCACTATGCCCAATTACAAATTCCCTGGGCGCTTTCCTATCAACTTCCGTAAGTTCGGTAATGTCACTGCCTTCTGTGTTTCGCTGACGTGTCTCACTTATGTACTGGTTTACGGTAAAGTGCTCGATTGGTACGATGATGAGTCTATCCGTTGGGCAACTGCTGTCAGCATACTTTTTGCCGGGATCTTTCTCTATATGGATGTCACCCGCCGGTCGCCTTATGTCTTGTTGGATGCATTCAAACTACGCACCATCCGTATGGGTGCTTTGCTTTATCTGCTGCTGATGATCATCAATTCCAGTGCCATGTTTGTTAATGTATTCGCAGGTGTAGGGATGCATCTTGATAATTTGCAGAATGCTTCGTTGGGCAATTGGTGCATGGTGGGATATACTATTGGTGCAGTGATTGCTATGGCGTTGGGGAGCAAAGGATTGCATTTCAAATATCTTTTTGCTCTTGGATTTTTCTTTCTGTCCTTATCGGCTGTGTTCATGTATTTTGAAGTACAGACAGCAGGGATGTATGAACGTTTGAAGTATGCAGTCATTATCCGTGCTATTGGTATGATGATTTTGTATGCCCTGACGGCAGCTTATGCTAATCAGCGTATGCCTTTCAAATACCTTTCTACCTGGATTTGCATCATGCTCACCGTGCGTATGGTGCTGGGACCCGGTATTGGAGGAGCTATTTATTCGAATGTGCTGCAGGAACGGCAGCAACATTACATCACCCGTTATGCGCAAAATGTAGATTTGCTAAATCCGGATGCTTCTACTTCTTTTCTTGGTACGGTGCAGGGGATGAAGTATCAAGGGAAAAGTGAGACGGAAGCCCGTAATATGGCAGCTATATCTACTAAGGGACGGATTCAGGTGCAAGCCACGCTTTCCGCCCTCAAAGAAATGGCAGGCTGGACGATCTATGGCGGGTTAATTTGTATGATATTTGTGCTTGTTGTTCCTTATCCTAAACGAAAATTGCTAACTTAGCGTCGTTTTTGATAATGATTTATATAATGTATTGGTATTATGGATACACAGCAAGATCGTTTATTGCAATTTGACCGCGACTTGTTGAGCGGGAAAAATATATGTAGTTCGAGAGGTGTACTTGTGACTTTTCCGTCTTCTTTAAAAAAACTGTTCCACATGAAAGGATTGGGGGTGATTATTTGTCACCGGGGGAGTTTCCAGTTTTCTTTGAATCAGAAGGTCTGTTCTGCTAAGGCGGGCGAAAGCCTGTTTATTCCCGAAGAAGGTGCGTTTCAGGTTCTTCAGGAATCAGAAGATATGGAAGTACAGATTCTGATCTATCAGATAGAGCCCATACGGGATATTATGGGCAATGCGGTTGTGACTATGTATATGTATTCGCGGATTACTCCTGATGAGCCTAGTTGTGTGTGGACCACCGGTGAAGAAGAAGAAATCACGAAATATATGTCTCTGCTCGACAGTGCTGTGGAGGTAGAAGAAAATCCATTTAAACTTTACGAACAAAAACTGCTTCTACTTGCATTAACATACAGGATTTGTTCCATGTATAATCGTAAATTAGTGAATGATGGAGAAGAAGCGGGAGGACGGAAAAATGAAGTCTTCATCCGTTTAATCCAGTTAATTGAGAAATATTATATGCAGGAGCGGGGAGTGGAATTTTATGCGGATAAACTCTGTTTGTCTCCTAAATATCTTTCTGCGGTTTCAAAAAGTATATGCGGGTATACAGTACAGGAACTTGTATTCAAGGCGATTATCCGTAAAAGTATCTCGTTGCTGAAGAATACTCAGCAGGACATTCAGGAAATCTCGAATGCTTTCGGCTTCCCCAATGCTTCTTATTTCGGTACATTCTTTAAGAAGCAAGTGGGGATGTCACCGCAGCAATATCGAAAGAGTCTTTAAAGATTTATTCTTTTTCTCCGTAGGCAAGATCGCCAGCGTCGCCCAGCCCCGGAACGATATAGGAGTGTTCATTGATTTCGGGGTCGATAGCAGCACACCAGATCGTTGTCTTATCTTCGGGGAATACATTTATAATATGATCGATAGCCTTCTGGCTGGCGATGATGGAAGCAACGTGGATTTCGGCAGGGTGACCTTTGGTCAGCATTGCCTGATAGCTCAGTTCCATACTGCCGCCTGTTGCCAACATAGGGTCGGTGATGATCAGCGTTTTGTCGTCAATACGGGGAGAAGCGATATATTCTATATGTATATCAAATTTTAGCGTATCCTTATACTTACGGTATGCGGAAACAAACGCATTCTCCGCACCATCGAAATAACTCAAGAAGCCCTGATGGAAGGGTAGGCCTGCACGTAAGATAGTGCTGATAACTAAATTGTTGTCCGGTGTACTTACCGGAGCAACTCCCAGTGGTGTCCGGATGTTTTTTACCGAATATGTAAACTCCTTACTCATTTCATACGCCATGATTTCTCCGATACGTTCAATGTTACGGCGGAAGCGAAGGCGGTCGTTCTGAACTTCTACATTTCTGATCTCGGATATGTACTGGTTTAGAATCGAATTTGTTTTGCTAAAATCAATTACTTTCATATTATAGTTTAATCATAATTTAATCTCATTTTCATCGTATTGAGAACGTTCTGGCTTGCAAAGTAAACGATAATCTTTCAAATTGCAATATTCAGTTTGCAGATA
>OGHA01000875.1_pt1 | contig 14750 bp, 16 predicted proteins | sample 1571361 | NCBI WGS metagenome assembly OGHA01 (sample SAMEA2581970, study PRJEB24529) | metagenome | biome: Human gut stool | place: China | collected 2011 | reverse complement strand
GGGACGCGCGCGCTCAATTGGGTGCAACAATCGCGTCAAAACTTATTATAGCACGTTCCAGACACAATTGCCAGACCAAATTTTGACTTTTTGTTCTTTTTGCCCACTCTGTCCGCCTTTAATTGATGCGGTACGGGCAGAAACGCAGGCCGTCGGCACTGACGAGCTTGTAGCGGATGCCGTCCACATCGCCCTGCACGGCATAGCGGATGGCATTTCCGTGCAGATGGCCATAGAAGCAGCGCCGGATGCCATAGTCCTTCAGCGTCGCCACGATCTCCGGGGCGCTGGTGCCGGTGTAGACCGGCGGATAATGCAGGAACACGAGCTTTTCCAGCCCCGGTTCCGCAGCATCCAGGCTCATTTTCAGCCGCCCGATCTCGCGGTTCATGACCTTTTCGTCATGCGGCTCCCCCACATCGAACAGCCAGCCCCGTGTGCCGCAGAGGGCGTAGCCCTCCACCGTGTAGGAGTTGTTGTGCAGGATGTGCAGGGTATCGAAGCCCTCCGCTTTCAGGTAGGCGTTCATTTTGTTGGCCGTGCTCCACCAGTAATCGTGGTTGCCCTTCATGATGAGCTTCTGGCCCGGAAGCTGCTGCAAAAACGCAAAGTCCCTGCGGGTATCGGTCAGGCGCATGGCCCAGCTGATATCCCCCGCCAGCACGATGGTGTCCTGCGGGGTGATGAGTTTGCGCCAGCTGCGCTCCAGCCGCTCTACGTAATTGTCCCACCCCGGAAAAATATCCATGGGCTTGGATGCGCCGAGGGAAAGATGGGTATCGCCAAGCACATAAAGTGCCATTCTGTTACTCCTGTTCTAGGTCAGATCACGCCTGATAGCGCAGCGCCACCTGTGCGATCTGCTCCGGGTCGATGACGGTGTGGAAGCGCTCCGCTTTCTGGCGCAGTGCCGACAGGCTGGCCGGAGCGGTGCAGCCGGTGGCCTCTTCCAGCTGCTGCATGGCCTCGAAATCGTTGGCCGGGGCGGCATGGCCCAGTGCTTCCAGCACGCTGCGCGGGAACTTGAAGGGCGATGCGGTGGAGAGCACCACCATCGGCACCCCGTCCCGCTTGTGCTGGGCCGCCACATGGAACGCCACGGCGGTGTGGGTATCGCAGAGGTAGTGGTCCTGCTCGTAGCGGGCGCGGATCTCCCCTGCCACCTGCGCTTCGCTGCTCCAGCCGCAGGCGAAGCTCTCCTGGATAGCGGCCAGCGTTTCGGGGCGGACGGTGTAGCTGCCCGTCTCGTTCAGCTGCTTCATCAGAGAAGCCACTTCCGTGTCGCTGCCGGTGACATGGTACAGCAGGCGTTCCAGGTTCGACGAGACCAAAATGTCCATGCTGGGCGAAGTGGTCTTATAGAACGCGCGCCGGGCTGTGTAAGTGCCGGTGGTGAGGAAGTCGGTGAGGACATTGTTTTCGTTGGAAGCGCAGACCAGCTTGCCCACGGGCAGGCCCATTTGCTTGGCGTAATAGCCCGCCAGAATGTCACCAAAGTTGCCGGTGGGGACGCAGAAATCCACTGCGTCGCCCAGCGCGATCTGCCCCGCCTTGAGAAGCTGGGCGTACGCAGCAAAATAATAGACGATCTGTGGGACCAGACGGCCCCAGTTGATGGAGTTGGCGCTGGACAGGCGGATGTTCCGCTTTGCCAGCTCGGCAGCAATGGCCGTGTCGCCGAAGACCCGCTTCACGCCGGTCTGGGCGTCGTCGAAATTGCCATGCACTGCATAGACGGCGACATTATCGCCCTCCTGCGTGGCCATCTGCAGGCGCTGGATCTCGCTGGTGCCGCCCGTGGGGAAGAACACTGCGATCTCGACACCGGGGATGTCGTGGTAACCATCCAGCGCGGCCTTGCCGGTATCGCCGCTGGTCGCCACCAGGATCAGCGTCTTCTCGGTGCGGCCCAGATTCTTCTTGGCCTCCACCAGGAGCTTCGGCATCAGCTGAAGGGCATAATCCTTGAATGCACAGGTCGGGCCGTGCCACAGTTCCAGCGAATAGACCTCGTCCGACACAGGGGCCAGATAGCCCGCCTTGCCGTCAAATGCTTCGCCATAGGTGGTCTTTGCCGCCTCTGCGAGGAACTGCTGAGAATAATCGGTCAGGTACTGGCCCACGATGGCCGCAGCCATTTCGGGGTAATCGAGTGCACAGATCGATGCAACGTCCACTTTCGGAAAGCTCTGCGGAACAAACAGACCGCCCTCGTCCGACAGGCCCTGTGCAATGGCCTGCGAAGCATTTACCACACGGTTTCGGTCTCTCGTACTGAAAAACTGCATTGTCGTCGCTCCTTTTCGTCCGCGGGTCCACAATGACCCTTTCTTGTCGGCAGCGGCAAACGCCGGTTTCTGCCTTTTTCCCACCAGTGCACCCCGCTCACGCGGTAAATGCACCCTTTATAATATGTACCATCCAGCGCCCGCTGTCAAGAGGGGTCACCTCGGCAACGTCAAATCGGGCGGGTGCATCGCTCTGCCCGGTCTGCTGAAGATACTGCTTTGCGGCGCGGATGAGTCTGCGCTGCTTGGCTGGTGTAACGGCGGAGGCGGGGCTTGCCAGCGGGTCCGGGCTGCGGGTCTTGACCTCACACAGCACGATGGTCCCGTCCGGCTCCCGCAGGATGAGGTCGATCTCCCCCATCCGGGTGCGGTAATCGTGGGCCAGCAGCAGGCAGCCCCGCTGCTGGTAATAGCGCGCGGCGACGGCCTCGCCTTTCCGGCCGGTCTCGGCGGCATCCATCACTTGCCCTCCGGCCAATAGCCCTGCTTTTTGAGGAAGCTGCGGCGGTAGAACGGCTGGATGCCGTATTGTGCGATCAGCTCATAGTGGAGCTTTGTCGGGTAGCCCTTATGTTTGGCCAGCTGGTACTGCGGGTACTGGCGGTCCAGTTCCAGCATGTAGCGGTCCCGGCTGACTTTGGCCAGCACCGAGGCCGCGCCGATGCTGGCGCTGGTCGCGTCGCCCTTGACCACCGGCTGTGCGGGCATGGTCAGCCCGGCCGGGGTGCGGTTGCCGTCGATGAGGACGAGGTTCGGCACGATGTCCAATTCTTCCACGGCCTGCCGCATCCCGCCCATGGTGGCGTTGAGGATGTTGTCGCGGTCGATGATCTCCGGCCCCACGAAAACGATCTTGTAAGCCAGCGCTTTTTCGATGATCTCGTCAAACAGGGCTTCCCGCTTTTTCTCGGTCAGCTTTTTGGAGTCGTTGATGCCGTAGACCGGGTGTTCCGGGTCCAGGATGCAGGCCGCCACGCAGACGGGGCCGCAGAGCGGGCCGCGCCCGGCCTCGTCCACCCCGGCAAAGCAGCCGTACTCTGCCCGGATGGCCGTGTCATACGCATACAGCGGTGCGGAGATCTCTTCGTCGGAACGCCGTTTCATTCGTCGTCCTCCTGTGCAAAGTCCGCAAGGTCGTCCCGCTGGGGCGGGCACTCCAGCGAGATCCGGCCCCACTTGCAGGCGCGGAACTCGTCCACCAGCATGATGGCACAGCGCTCGGTGTTGACCTCGCCGCCGCGCACCAGCAGGCCGCGCTTGCGGCCGATGGCTTCCATCAGCTCGTAGGGCGGAAGCGCCATCGTCTCGGCGTCCAGCTTGTAGCGCTGGGCCACGAGGTCGGGGTAATTGCGGCGCACCTCGTCCAGCAGGTTCATCGCCAGCTCCTCCACATCCAGGATATCGTCCTTGATGGAGCCGATGAAGGCCAGATTGGAGGCGATGGTCTTGGAATCAAACTTTTTCCAGAGCACACCGGGCATGTCCAGCAGGTCGAACTTCTCGGTGCTGACCCACTGCTTACCCTTGGTCACGCCGGGGCGGTCGGCAGCTTTGGCGCGGGCCGAACCTGCAAACGTGTTGATAAAGGTCGATTTGCCCACATTGGGGATGCCGCAGAGCATCACCTGCGTCTTGGCACCGCCCATGCCGCGCACCTGACGGCGCGCCAGCAGACCGGCCAGTTCTTTTTCGATGGCGGCCTGGACCGCCTTGGCCCCACCCTTCTGCTTGGCGCTGATGGCCACACAGCCGGCATCGGCGGCACGGAAGTATCGGATCCACGCCTCTGTCACGACGGGGTCGGCCAGGTCGGCCTTGTTCAGCACATAGAGCTTGGGCTTCCGGGCCGTGATCCGCTCGATTTCCGGGTTCAGGCTGGAGAGCGGGATGCGGGCATCCAGCAGCACGAGGCTTGCGTCCACATGCTGGATCTCCTGCTCCATCATCCGCAGCGTCTTGGTCATATGGCCGGGGAACCACTGGATGTTATATTGGTTTGCGAACCGGGTATCCTGATTGTTCATTTTACCACTCCAAAATCCGAAACGGGCAAAAAGCAGAGCAGCACCTTGCCCAGAATATCACGTTCATCAATGCAGCCCACGTAGGACGAGCGGCTGTCCAGCGAATTGTTGCGGTTGTCGCCCATGACGAAAACGGTGCCCTCCGGCACGGTGTACGGGAACTCCACATCATAGCCGAGATAGGTCGGCTCAGCGATGTAATCCTCCCGCAGTACTTCGCCGTTCACAGCGACGGTGCCGGTCTCGTAGTCGATGCAGATGGTGTCGCCGCCTTTGGCGATGACCCGCTTGACCAGCGGTTTGCCATAGGGCGTGTAGCTGTCCACGATGACCACATCTCCGCGCTGAGGCTCGTACCCGGCACCCCAGACGATGAGCTTTTCACCGTTCTGCAAAGTGGGCACCATGGACTCGCCATCCACCTGAATGATCCGGAAAAAGAACGAAAAGATGAGCACCAGCACCAGAGCCGCCGAGATCAGCGCCTCGTACCATTCAAATGCGCCCTGGCCTTTTGCAGCTTTTGGCTGCTGTGTCGTCTGTTTTTCCATTCCCTGATGCACCTCTCAATCCAGTTTGCCGGGCAATACCCGACAAATAAAGAAAAAAGGGACAACAAGTTGTCCCTTTTTTCCCGTTTTACGCGGGGATCATCAAATATCGCTCTTGACCTTGGCAGCCTTGCCAGTACGGCCACGCAGGTAGAACAGCTTTGCGCGGCGGACCTTGCCCTTGCGAACAACCGTGACCTTCTCAACGAAGGGGCTGTTGATGGGGAAGACACGCTCGACACCAACGCCGTAGGAAACGCGGCGAACGGTGAAGGTCTCAGCAACACCACCGTGCTTCTTTGCGATGACAGTGCCCTCGAAAGCCTGGATACGCTCACGATCGCCGTCCTTGATGCGAACATCAACGCGGACGGTGTCGCCAACGTTGAACTGAGGCTTTTCAGCCTTGATGCTGCCTTCAGAAATAATCTTCAGTGCGTCCATTTTTGAATCCTCCATTTGTTTTTAGACGTTCATGCACGGCTCGCCGCCGCCAGAGGACCGCCCGTTTAATGATATCGTGTCATTAACCCCGCTGTGGTTTCAGCGGACACTAACGCTTTAATAGGATAGCACAAATCGCCCGCAAATGCAAGCGATTCGTCCAAAATAATCCCAAAAATTTTCTGTTCTGCCCAAAAGACATTCTTCTCAGGCAAACAGCGCCTTTTCTGCCGTCAGGAAATGGGTGCGCAGGATGCTGGCCTCCGCCGCCGGGACGCCGAAGGTCTCTTCCAGCGCCGCCGTGAGCAGGGCAGGGTTCAGGGTAAGCTCCTGCGAAGCGGGCAGGCAGATGGAAAAACGCACCTGCTCCCCTTCTTCCGTCAGGTCCAGCGAAGGCACGAACTCCTTCATCTCCACCGTCTTGACCTTGCGCTTGCTCTTTTTCTCCACCGGGACGCTTTCCAGCGCATTGTACGCTTCCAGTGCAGCCTTTCGCACAGCCGGATACCGGACCTCGTAGCAGGCATAGGCGATGAGGTCGGCCTTCATCTCGACGGGGGCCACCTTCGTGACCACGATACCGGCGGGCATGATGGCATTCAGGGCCGTCTTCCACTGCTCAAAATCCGGGGCTTCGGCCTCGGTCTTGACGTCCACGCACTCGCATGCGCTCTCCTGCCCCAGCGACAACGGGCAGGCAAAGGTCATGTAGATATGGGGGTTGAAGCCCAGCGTATGCCATACCGGCAGGCTGCTGCGCTTGAGCACCCGCTGCATCACCCGCTGCATGTCCAGCAGCGAGATGTAGGAGGCCTCATTTTTCTTTTCAAACGAGATTCTGACTGTAATCAAAGCAGGGCCCTCCTAACAGATGGTTGGCGCCGCAGCCGTGGCAGGCACGGTTGCAGGGCTGGGTGGTCTGGGCCGCAAGGGCCTTCTGGTACTCCCGCACCAGATATTCGTGGGTGACGCCGTAATCCATGTGGCTCCACGGGGTCACCTCGTCCAGGCCGATGGGGCGCTGGCAGTAGAAGAACGGGTCCACGCCGAGGTCGGCGAAGGTCTGCATCCAGGTGTCGTACCGGAAGCACTCGTCCCAGCCGTCAAAGAAGCAGCCGCGCTTGTAGGCTTCCAGGATGACCGGAGCCAGACGGCGGTCGCCCTTGGCGAAGACGCCTTCCAGGAAGCTGGTCTTGCTGTCGTGGTAGTTGACCCGGATCTTCCGGCTGCGGGCACGGGCACACTCCACCAGATGCTTCTGCTTCTCGCGCAGCATCTCCTCCGTATCCATGGGGACGAACTGGAAGGGCGTGTGGGGCTTGGGGACAAAGCAGGAACAGCTGATGGTCACCTGCACCCCGCGGCCCTTGGCATGGGGCGTATTATAGTAGAGGTCCACGACCTTCTGGGCCGTCTCGGCGATGCCCTCGATGTCCTCCATCGTCTCGGTGGGCAGGCCCATCATGAAGTAGAGCTTGACCGAGGAATAGCCGTTGGCAAACGCGATGGAGCAGGTCTTTTCGATCTCGTCCCAGGTGACGTTCTTATTGATGACATCGCGCAGGCGCTGGGTGCCAGCCTCGGCCGCAAAGGTCAGGCCGCTCTTGCGCACCTTGGTGGTCTTTTCGATGAGGCTCTGGGAGAAGTTGTCCATGCGCAGAGACGGCAGCGACAGGCTGACGTGCTCCTGCGGTGCCCACTCGTTCAGGTCGTCCAGCAGTTCTTCGAGCTGGCTGTGGTCGGAGGTAGACAGGCTGGACAGGCTCAGCTCCTCGTAGCCGGTGTTGGCGCAGAGGTCCTTTGCCGCCCGGTTCAGCAGACCCGCGTCGCGCTGACGCATAGGGCGGTACAAAAAGCCCGCCTGACAGAAGCGGCAGCCGCGCACACAGCCGCGCAGCACCTCAATGCTGGCGCGGTCCTGGATGGCACCCACCATGGGCACCACGAAGTTCGTCGGGGGCGCAAACTCGTTCAGATCCTTGATGATGGCCTTGGTGATGACGGCCGGGATGTCCGGCTCGTTGGGCGTGATGGACTTCACACGGCCATCTTCCTGATACGCCACATCGTAGAAAGCCGGAATGTAGATGCCGGGGATCTTTGCAATGCGGCGGAGCAGCTCCTTTTTGGAGACGCCGCCTTCTTTTTTGGCCTTTTCGATCTCGGCGCAGATGCCGGGCAGCTGGTTCTCGCCCTCGCCCAGCTGGATGACATCAAAGAAATCCGCGATGGGCTCGGAGTTGCAGGCGCAGGGACCGCCCGCCACGATGAGCGGCCAGCTCTCGTCGCGGTCTTTGGCATAGAACGGGATGTGCGCCAGATCCAGCATGGCCAGGATGTTGGTATAGGAAAGCTCATATTGCAGGGTAAAGCCCACGGCATCGAAGGCGGTCAGCGGGTCCTTGCTCTCCATGGTGTAAAGGGGCAGGCCCAGCCGCTCCATCTCCGCCTTCATATCCAGCCAGGGCATGAACACGCGCTCGCACCACCAGTTCGCGTGGCTGTTGAGCAGCTCGTACAAAATCTTCTCACCGAGGAAGGACATGCCCACCTCATACGTATCCGGGAAGCAGAACGCAAACCGGACATCCATCTTTTCTTTGTCTTTGTATACGCTGCCCGGCTCGCCGCCGGTATAGCGGCCCGGCTTTTGCACCCGGCCCAGCGCTTCTTTCAGTTTCGGGTCAAACATCAAGTTCCTCCATTGACAGAACGTTTTTTCATTCGTTTTATTTTACCCGATTTCTGAGGGAATTGCAATCCTTGATTTCGACAAAAAGGAGCTCTTGGATGAATAACCCAAGAGCTCCAAATTTCTAAAAATCAAGATACACAGTTATAGGTCGTTTCTCCCCACATTGCGGTTAGTAGAATGTTATCTGTATTCTGGTCGTTCAAAAGGTTCAGCTGCACCATATAGTTTTCGCCGCCATTCGCCATCACAATGATCTGCAAATTTTCCGAAGCATCCTCTGTTGACTGAACCACCTTGTTCCATGCTTCAATTCCACTTGCATTTCCCATAGTTGCCAACAGAGCTGTATTGGCCAGCCCATCCTGCCAGACATTCACGGTGTATAAATACCCCTCTAGTGAGATTGTACAGTTCTCTCCAAATCCAGAAAGCACATCCTTCAAAGCAGCTTTTACCTGTTCCGGAGAATCTTCCGTTGCTGTTTCCTGTTGTTCAGATTCTTCCTGACTTTGATAGAGCGAAACACTCTGTCCCTGCACATCATAATCATAATAGGCCGCAATGCAGTAATAGCCGTCAATATATTCTTCTACCCATTCACCATCCAGAAGCTCTCCGCTCTTACCAACAATCTCGTTTACCTTATCCGATTGTTCTGAACCCGGTAGCACCATCATTGAAAAATAAAATGTATCATTGATTGCATCGCTTTTGATTTCAAACGGCTCACTCACTGCTTTTCCGTTTTTCACTACCACATCCTGTTGCGTCATATCCACTGTTGTATCATCATCCAGCTCCATTGATATCACAGTTCCATCCGGCAAATTCGTGCGAACTGAAAAAACCGGCTTATCCTGTTCTCCTTCTACACTCGTTTCCAGATAAACTTTCAGTTTTTCTGGTTGTGGCGTTTCTATTTTTTCTTTCGGAAGCTCTTCCAGTACATACACTTCCACTTCAATTGCAGCGTCCGCTTCAAAAGTAGTGTTTTTTTGGTAATCCGTTTTTCCATCCACGGTAACGCTTGCTACTGTCTCACTTTTATCTTCTTCTGTTGTTTTGATTTCGTTTATTGTAACATTAGTAAATCCAGCATCCTCCAACTGTGATACAATTTCTTCCTTTTGCATTCCCATATAGTCTGTACTTCCAAATGGCATTTTGGATGGATTCCTAAAGGAACTGCACCCAGCAAAACAAAGCAACGCTAAAATTGTAGACAGTACCACCACAATTCTTTTCATGATAATCCTCCTGTTTTTTAGTAGTATCAACTCTACCTTTCCACTTCATTATATATTGTAAAATTACATTTGTAAACATGTTCTATAGAAATATTATAATTGTAGTCTACAAATTTGTGCTCCGTTTGGCTACACTTGTAGTAAAAGCGAGGTGCATTATGGAAAACAATAAAAAGCTGATTATCCGTCCTAGAAGAGCTGCCCTTGGAAAAACAGCAGTTGTTTCTGTGCGCCTGTCGGAAGACATGCTCAAACGGCTTGACGCTATTACTGACCGCACTGGTCATAGCCGAAATGAATTGATTCAAATGTGCGTAGAGTTTGGATTGGATAATCTGGAAATCAAAGAAGATTAACATTACTATGCTAAAAGGCGTCGGGAGCTTTATTTTCCCGACGCCTTTCTTTTATTCTCAATTATTCTGATACTGCTGACAAACATCTGCGCCCCATCCAGCGGCGGGATGGGCAGGAGGTTGAATGCCCCGGTCAGGAGATTGGCCGCCCAGAACGCGCTGCCCCGGATGGTGGCCTCCTGTTCGAGCCGGACGGCCCAGAGAGCCGCCAGCAGAACGTTCGTCAGCGGCCCGGCTGCGGCCAGCCAAAACGTCTGCTGCGGCGTCATGCTGCGGCCCCGTGTGCGCATACAGAAGCCGGTCAGGGTCACTTCGATGGTCGGAAAGGTGCGGAGCATCGCCCAATAGGCCAGGATATGCCCCCACTCGTGGAGGAGGGCCGCGCACAGCCCCAGCCGCAGAAAGCCGCTGGCGTCGAACCAGAGCAGCACATAGAGGACCCCGCAGAGCAGGACCGGGTCCCGGAAGACGAGCGGCCCGATGTGCAGCGCCTGCTTCATGGCAGGCCCAGCGCTTTGGCCGGGTCGTACCGGATGCCCTGTGTCAGAAATTCAAAGTGCAGGTGGGCACCGGTAGACCGGCCCGTCTGCCCGGCGGTCCCCAGGTACTGGCCCGCAGACACGACCTCCCCTGCCCGGACATAGAGATACTGCATGTGGGCATAGACCGTCTCCTGCCCGCCGGGGTGCGCGATGCGCAGGTAGTTGCCGTAGGTCCCGCTGCGGCGGGCGGCGGTCACGGTGCCGCCCAACGCCGCCAGAACAGGCGTCCCCTCTGCACAGGCAAGGTCTACCCCACGGTGAAAGGCTTCTGCCCCGGTGAAGGGGTCTGCCCGCCAGCCATAGGCGTCTGAAACGCGGAATGCTGTGGTCCCCAGCGGAAAGCAGAGCGCTTCGCTCGGCTTTGCCGGTTCCAGCGACGCACCCGCCGGGGCCGCCCGTTCTGCACTTTTGGCCCGTGCCGGGAGCACGACGCCTGCCACCAGCCCCAGCAACAGCGCCGCCAGCACTCCGGTCGCTGCTGCCCGCCTGAGGATCTTCTTTCTGCCTGCTCGTCCCATTTCTGCCCGCATCGCACATTCCTCCCTTGGGGGTATTTTATGCCGATCATCCCGTTCGGAGAACAAAAACGCCCCCACAGAGCATCGTTCTCTGTGAGGGCGTGGTCTCAGCGCTTGGGGCGGAGCCAGTGGTGGAACTGTTCAAAAAGGTCCATCAGACCGCCGCGGGGCTTGGCCGGGGTGTGCGGGGCGGGATGTGTGACCGCGACCGGATGGTGCACCGTCTGTTCTGTCTGCGGGGCTGTTTCGGGCACCACAGCTGACTTTGCAGGCTCTGCCGCCGGCAGCGGCGTCGGCTCCGAAGGGGCTTTGGGTGCTTCCGTCGCCGGTGCAGGCGTTTCCGCCGGGGCAGCGGCACGAACCGGTTCCGGTCGGGCGGGTGTTTCCTCCGGAACGTCATCGCGGGCCGTCCAGTCATCCTTCAGCAGCTCATACATTCCCATCTGGCCGTTGACGAGTGCTTCGTCCGGGGCGGCTTTGACCTTCTGGTAGCTGCCGTCCGCCTTCATCTCGCGGGCATTGACGTTGTCCCGCAGCTGAAGCTGCAAGATCTCGCTGAGCTTCCGGATGAGAACGGGGTCCTCCACCCGGACGCCCACCTCCACGCGGCACTCGGTGTTGCGGGTGAGGAAGTCGCCGGAGGCAATGTAGATGCGGGTGGTGGTGCCATCGTAGAAGCTGTAGATGCGGCCATGCTCCAGATAGCGGCCCACCAGGCTGCGGATGTGCAGGTTCTCGGTCTTGCCCGGCACCTCGGCGCGGACGCAGCAGATGCCGCGGACGATCATATCAATGCGGACCCCGGCGCAGCTGGCCTCTTCCAGCTTGAGGATGATGTCGCGGTCCGAGATGGAGTTGTTTTTCAGGATCATCGACGCCGGGCGGCCCAGGCGGGCGGCATTGATGACGCGGTCCATCTCATCCAGCAGGACGCTCTTGAAGCGCAGCGGAGCTACCAGCATCTTTTCACTGGTCTCCGTCAATTTCTGGACGGCGAGGTTCTGGAAGACGTTGGAGGCCTCCTCGCCGATGCCGAGGTCTGCCGTAATGAAGGAATAATCGGTGTAAAGCTCGCTGGTCTTCTCGTTGTAGTTGCCGGTGCCGATCTGGGTGATATAGCTGTAGCCCTGCGGGCCTTTCTTGGTGATGAGGGTCAGCTTGGAGTGGACCTTGTAATCTTCAAAGCCGTAGAGGACGGTGCACCCGGCTTCTTCCAGCTGCTTGGACCAGTCGATGTTGTTCTGCTCGTCAAAGCGGGCGCGCAGCTCCACCAGCGCTACGACTTCCTTGCCGTTTTCGGCGGCTTCCATCAGCGCCTGCACGATCTGGGACTCCCGCGCCATCCGGTAGAGGGTCATCTTGATGGAGATGACCGCCGGGTCCTGCGCGGCCTTTTTCAGCATGGCGATGAAGGGCCGGATGGACTGGTACGGATAGCTGAGGAGGACGTCGTGCTTTTCCACCTCGGCCGCGAGGTCATAATCCGGCGGCGGCAGCATGGGCCGGGCTGCGGGGTAGAACAGCTCCGGGTGACCGTCGGCTTCCATCCTGGAAGTGAGTTTGTAGAAGAAGCTCAGGTCCAGCGGGCTTTTCTGCGCAAACACCCGCTTGTGGGTCAGTTCCAGCTTCTCGCAGAGGATGCGGACGATCTCCTGCGGGGCCGTGGGCGTGACCTGCAGGCGGACTGCTGCCAGCTTGCGGCGGCGCTTGAGCAGGTCGGCCATGATCTCGCGGTAGTCGATATCGTGGTCCATCATCCCCTCTTTGACGTCGATGTCGGCGTTGCGGGTGACGCGGAAGAGGCAGGTCTCCTGCACGGCATCCTTGCCGAAGATGAGGGACGCATAGTGGAGCACCAGCTCCTCGGTCAGGGCAAACTCCGTGCGGCCGTCCCGGCGGATGACCTGCATCCGCTCCATCTGGCTGGAAATGGGGATCATGCCGAGGCTCTGCTCCCCTTTTTCCTTGAGCAGGACGCCGAGATAGATCTCCTTGTTCCGCAGGAAGGGGAACGGATGGCGGCTGTCCACGATCTGCGGACTGAGGATGGGGAACAGCTCGCTCTGGAAGTATTTTTTCCAGAAGTGCTCCTCCTCTTTGGAAAGCGCGTTGAAGTCCACTTTCTTATAACCGCATCCTGCCAGACTTTCCAGCGCCTTCTCGTAATATTTATCACAATCCTCCTGCAAATGCGCCACCTTGGGCATGATGGCGGTCAGCTGCTCTTCGGCGGTCATGTTCGTCTTGTTCTCGCGCTTGTCCCGCTCCTTTTTGGCGCGCATCAGGCTGGCCCGCTCCTGCAGCGAACCCACACGCACCATGAAGAACTCGTCGAGGTTGGAGCCGTAAATGGCCAGGAACTTGACCTGCTCGGCCAGCGGGACATTTTTATCCTTGCCCAGCACGAGCACGCGGCGGTTGAAATCCAGCCAGCTCAGTTCGCGGTTGATGAAAATGGTATCCTCTTTCATAATTACTCCCCTTTTCTGGGTTTGTTCAGCTCACATAGGCCAGTCCGTCCCAGGAAGCCACGATGCTCTCACTGAGGCCGGGCACCTCGGCCGCATCCGCAACATGCCGGAACGGGCCGTGCGTGTCGCGGTATTCCAGGAGTGCCTGCGCCCGCTTTTCGCCGACGTTTGGCAGGATGCAGAGCGTTTCGAGCTCTGCTGTGTTCAGGTCCACCCGGATGAGCTGGACCATGGGCGTTTCGGATGCTGCCTTTGGCGTCAGCCTGGGCGGCGCAAGGGCAGCCGCCAGCAGGATGCAGACCACAGCCGCCGCTGCCGCACACAGCAAAAACAGCCGCTCGTGCCGCCGGGCAGATGCCTGAGAACCGGTTTTCTTCATTGTACCCGACTTTCCTCCAAAAAGAAAGCCCCCTGCACGAAAAATACAGGAGACTTTACACAACTTTTACGCAGACGTTTCCGCAGAGCGCACCATGCCATAGAGCAGCTCCGCCGCAGCACCGGCATCGTGATCGGTGAGGGTGGTCTGCCTGGCGGCAAGGCGCAGCTCAGCCGGGGCATCGGCGGGGACGACGCTGTTCCCCGCCAGATGGACCAGCTCTGCCATCTGGGTGCAGTCGGCCAGAACGGTCAGCTGCTCGGCAGAATAGCCTGCCGGGGAGCAGACGGCCTGGACCATCGCACTGCCGGACACACTGCCCGGCAGAAGCGCCAGCACATCCGGGCCCATCCGCTCGGCGCGGAGGGTCACGGTGGCCTCGCCCAGCGCCTTTTCCAGCAGCGCCGTCAGGGGGACCTGCTTGTTGTCCTGATAGAACAGGATGCGCAGCACATCCTCTCCCCGGACGTCCGCCGCATTGCTCAGCACAAAGGTGGTCCACTCCTGCCGCAGGTGGGCTTCCAGAGACTCGCTCATCCGCAGCACACGGGTGGAACCGTTCTTCATCTGCAAGGCGATGCCGACGCCCGGCACACCGGGCAGCACCCGGAGGACGGATTCCTCCATCCCGGCAAAGCTGCACAGGGCCGTGCCCGTGCCCTCGGCAAAGTTGTAGGCCAGCACACCGCCGCAGACCAGCGCGGGCGCGCTGAGCCGCACCCCGCCCAGCAGAGAACGCACCACCCTGGGCGACCGCTGGGAGTAGATGGTCAGCTTGCCGCCGCGGCTGGCAAACAGCTGCAGCACATCGCGGTGGAGTTGGGGCAGGCTGCCCTCTGCGTTCAGAAGAAGGTTGTCGAGATCGCAGAGGACCAGCGTATTTTCGATGGAATTGCTCATTCGTTGTTCCCTCCTGTGCGCTGACGGAGCGTGGTCAGAAAGCGGGTGAAGTAATCCGGCAGTTCGGAGTCGAACCGCAGATGCTCGCCCGTGATGGGGTGGACGAAGCCCAGTGTTTTGGCATGAAGGCACTGGCCGTGGAGGCTGGTGATGCAGTTGTGCGGGCCATAGACCGGGTCCCCTGCCACCGGGTGATGGATGGACGCCATATGAACGCGGATCTGGTGGGTGCGGCCTGTTTTCAGGCGGCATTCCAGCATCGTGAACTCGCCCAGGCGCTCCAGCACCCGGTAGCCGGTGTAGGCATACTTGGTGTGGGGTTCGGTGGACGGATA
>OGHA01000856.1_pt1 | contig 14986 bp, 7 predicted proteins | sample 1571361 | NCBI WGS metagenome assembly OGHA01 (sample SAMEA2581970, study PRJEB24529) | metagenome | biome: Human gut stool | place: China | collected 2011 | reverse complement strand
ACTTGGCAATAATATAACAGCTACCCTTCGTCCCCTTGGAAAAGAGATTTTAAAACAAATATCAAGTGCCGCACAATCAATAAATAAGGCATTTGATAATGGAAATGCACAGGAATCATTAAAAACTATTGGTGCCCTAATAGTTACCGTTACTACGGCTCTCGCTGGATATAAAGGAAGTATTTTGGCTATAAGTACCGCTAAACAAGTACATGCAACAGTTACAGCTATTGTTAACAAGCAGCGGACTATTGAAGCGGCTAACTTGGTATTGACTAAAGGCATGTATGCCGTTGAAGCTGCAATGATTGCCAAAAACACATCTGCACGTGTTTTATTGACAAAAGCTCTCAAAGCCCAAACGATTGCACAATTAAAAAATGCAGCAGCGATGCTAACCAACCCTTATGTGCTGGCTGCCGCTGCATTTGCAACGCTCGGTTACGCAATATACCATGTGGTAACGGTTGAGACAGAAGCTGAAAAAGTACAGAGAAAATATAATGAAGCATGCAAAGCATATACCGAACAAGCTGATAATTTGAAAAAAAGTGCTACAGATTTACTTTCAACGATACGCGATGAGACTTCTGCAAATTATGAGAAAGTTATAGCATATAATAAGCTTCAAAGCATTATGCCAAATATTTTTAAGAATATGGATATTGAAAAACTTAAATTGATGGATATCCTTTCTTTAAATAAGATGATCGCAGAAGAAGTTCAGAGACGTGCACGAATTGGAGCACAAACCAAATTGATTATGGCTCAACGTAATTATAACTCAATTCAGTCTTTAATTGCTGAAGATTCAAAACGTGGAACTTATTCCGGACAATATGACATACAACTTGGCAGGGCTAAAATAGAAGTTGATGCAGCTCAAAAGGTTGTAGATAATATTGCAAAGATTCAAAAACAAGCGAAAGAAGAAGATAAAAAAGAAAACAAAAAGGCGAAGATTCAAAATAAAGCCTTTTGGACCAAGCAAAAAGATGATGCAACGAAAGCACTAGATTCAATAGCTTCGGCTCAAAAGAAATTGATGGATGCTGGAAATTTCAAAGGGATTGATGCTACTGTCGTTACTGCTTACAAAGAAAATATCAAAAAACTAAAAGAAGCAGAGAAAGAATTAAAAGTTTATGATTCATTTTCCAAACAGGATGATAAGGCACAAAAATTACATGAAGAACAGGAAAAGTATGCTATCCTTCTAGATAAACAAAAGTTAGAAAGCCAACGTCAAACCGAAGACTTGGAGAATCAAATAGCGCAGTCTAGAATTGATGCTATGGTGTCCGGAGAATCTAAGGTGCGTGCTCAACGCGAATTAGATAACCAAAAAGAAATCCAGGTGTTAAAACGTCAGAAAGAAGATTATATCCGAGCTGTCATTCGGGCTGAAAAAGATAAGTACGACGCCCAGGAAGAATTAAACGCTAAGAAAGATAAAAGCTACAGGAAAAAAACATTTAATCCTTCTATTGTAAAGGTCAATACGATAAAGTTTAACGAGTTAATATCAAACGAGTTGATACAACAGGCTATTGCTCCCTATAAAGAGGAGATGCAAGCTTGGAATGAGTATCTTGTTGAATATGGAAACTTTCAACAAAAGAAATCTGCTATCAATGCGGAATATAATCAGAAGATAGCAGAAGCTACAACCAAGGGTGAAAAAGAGTCTCTAAAAAAAGAACGGGATAGTAAACTGAAAGAAGTAACTTTTGATGAACTAAAGAAGACTATCAATTTTGCAGATATTTTCGGGGACTTGAATACACAGTCTACGGAAACTCTCACCAAGATGCGTAATAAACTGAAAGAGATAATAAATAAGTCCGCGAAAGATTTAAAACCGACTGATTTAAAAGAACTGCAAGAAGCATTCAGTAATATTGATTTGAAGATTGCAGAAAGAAATCCTTTCGGGGAACTTAAACAAGGCATTGAAGGCTATAAAAATGCTACAGAAGCCGTAATAAAGGCGCAAGAGGATTTGAATACAATACAAGAGGGTGGAGAAGTTGTTGTTGGAACATATACTGATGAAACCGGAAAACTGATAACTAAGTTGCTTACTCAGGAGCAGGCAGAAAGAAATTTATCTGATGCGCAGAAGGGGCGTCTTGAATCGCAAGGCAAATTGACAAAAGCGGTTAATAGTATAGGGCAACAAGGGCAACAGTTGGTAAACGCCGGTAATAACTTAGTTGATATGCTTACAAATCTAGGTGTTGAGGTCCCCGAATCTATTTCCGGTGCTCTTTCCGGATTAGGGCAAATCATGAACGGGCTTGAAAGCATTGATTTAACAAAGCCATTCAGTATAATTTCATCAACTACGGGGATTCTTGCCGGTATAACTAAAACTATATCCAGTTTCTTTGGGGGGCCGGACGGTACCGCTTATTATGAAGGAGTAAAGGAACAGCTTGAGGCAATAAATAAGGTCTATGATCGTATTATTGACAAAAGCAAGGAGGGGATAGTTTTTGGTGGTGGATTTGCTTCTGTAAAATCTGCTATCCAAGCGTTGGATAATTACGAGAAGAAAGTTATTAATCTTCAAAAGATTGCCACCGCTTCTGGACGTGCCGGTGCAAGTTGGAAGTCTCATAGTGCAGAATGGCATTCTAACAAAAATGTCGGTGCAGTAGGTGGTTTTGAGCAGATGAGCGACATCCTAGGTAAATCAATAAGCTCCATGACAGACTTGTATAGTTTGTCAGGAGATGAATTGTTCATCATCCAGTCCCGAATGCCGGAAGCATGGAGCTTGATTGATGCCAGAATCCGTGAAAATTTGGATAGCATCGTAGCCTGTAAAGATGAAGCGAATGAACTGAGGGATGCTCTTAATCAAGCCATGACAGGGGTTGATATTGATTCCTTCTACAATGGGTTTATTGACCAGTTATCCGATATGGATACTTCTTTTGAAGATATGTGTGATAACTTTGAGGGATATTTACGTAAGTCAATCATGGCAGGGTTAGTTGCTAGTCAGTATCAAGACCGTATAAATGCTCTTTATGGACAATGGAGTGATGCTGCCCAAAGCGATAAGGAAATAACAGAAGAAGAAGCAAATGCACTGAAAAATCAATATCAACAGATTGTCAAAGATATGATGCATAACCGTGAAGAAATGGCTAAGTCTTTCGGTTGGGATAGCGATGAAGATTCTAAGCGTGAAGTTTCCAAGAAGGGAATTGCAACTGCTTCACAAGATTCTGTGACTGAAAATAATGGACGGCTTGCCGTTGTACAAGAACATACTTATTCAATCAATGAAGGAGTAAAACAGATATATTCCAATACGGGTAAGATTGTAGAAAAACTTGCATATCTCTCTAACATGGACAAAAATATGAACGAAATGATGAGAAATGGTGATCTTATCATTACTTACTTGTCAGATATTAGTAGTCATACTGCACGTCTCGAAGCTATTGAGAAGTCGATAGAATCTATCAGAATGGGGATTGATACATTAAATACTAAAGGCATAACGTTAAAGCGATGACAGGACAATTCTACATAGACGGAATAGATGCATATATCAGTCTAGGTGTATGCATTGCAAAAGGAAGCTATAATAATCTTGTAGCATTTCCTGCCATGAAGGAACCTGATAAAAATGATTGGCCGGAAGAGGACGGACAGGAATTTGATCTTTCCAGTCCTACACTGGATACGACTGAAGTAAGCATTGAGTTTGCATATATAGGTAGTCTAGGCATTGGCGGACTTATTGATAAGCTCTCGGACTTAAGTTATCATGAGTTCCGTTTTCCATTGATTGACAGAACATATACCTTACGACTATCTTCTCAAAATAGCTATGTTATCAATACAGGTCATGAGGTTGCTAAGTTTTCTTTTACCAATGATTTCCCCCGTCCGGCTGATTACGTCTACCGGGAACCTGCTAACTATATTCCTATGCCAAAGGGGTATGAGATAGATAATAAGGATTTGTCTGATTATGGCGTGGTAGTTCTTCAAGGTAGTAATGCCGAGATATTGAAAACTCCGGCAGTAAAGAAAAACCTATTACAGAGTTTCAAACGTCAGGACGGAGCAACCTATGACGGTGAAGTTGTGAAATTCCAAACCAAAGAAGTATCTCTCAAATGCCTGATGCGGGCCGGGACGATTGAAGGATTTTGGCGGAACCATGATGCCCTTCTGCATGATCTCACTAAGCTATCAGTCAAGACTGATGATGAAGGATATGAGTATTCCGATGCGGAACGTATATTTTATTGTGACGAGTGGAGTGAAAGCTATCCCTGCTATTATAAGAGTTGCCAGACCAATGATTTCATGCTAAATAATGGCATCTGGTGGGAGTTCACTTTAAAGCTTGTATTTACCAGCTTCCGGATCGGAGAAACGGAGTTCTTGCTTGCCTCCGAAGCTGGTGAGTTTATCATGACAGAGGACGGAGAGTTTTATATTGACTTAAATTGATGTATTATGCCATTAAAAAAGAAAAGAATATCAGAGTTGAACGAAGCCAGCGACATGAAAGGCTTCTACACTATCGGCTACCGGATAATCAACGGTGTTAGGACAAGCCTTAAATTCGGTTTAGAGAAGGTTCAGACAGCCTTGGATAATATGCTCAAGGCTACGGATGATGCCAAGTCTGCAACTAGCGATATGCGTCAATTAGAGGCTACTGTTGAAGGTAATGAATCAACCCGTGAAACTGCTGAATCCCGTCGTAATGCTTCCGAACAATCCAGGCAGACAGCCGAGACGAATCGTTCCCACGAAGAACAAGCCCGGGAAGCTGCTGAATCAGTACGCGTTACTAATGAGAATGTACGTAAGATTGCAGAAACTGGACGTTCTACTGCTGAAACTACACGGGATAATGCAGAAAAGAAACGTGTCACCACTGAAGGTACACGTGAATCTAACGAACAGGCAAGAAAGACTGCTGAAACGGGGAGGGGGTCGGCAGAATCCGAACGAGTATCTGCCGAAACTGCCCGTAAATCTGCCGAGACAGGTCGGGTATCCGAGGAAAACAAGAGAAAGGCTGCTGAAACTTCCCGCTCTATGGCTGAAACTTCCCGGGCATCAGAAGAAGACAAGAGAAAGCAGAATGAGGATGCTCGCAAAACTGCGGAAGGTGCCCGTTCATCAAATGAGGCTAAGCGTGTAAATGCCGAAACGGAACGTGTAGAAGCCGAATCTAAACGTAAGTCAGAGTATGCCGGTATTGTGCAGGAAATGACAACTGCTACGGAAGAAGCCGGTGCAGAGCTTGCAGCCGTTAAGAAAGCAACTGACGATGCAAATGCAGCTAAGAACGCATCTGTTGAGCAGACGGCTCTTGCTAAGAAAGCTACGGATGCGGCTAATACTGCAGCTGGTAGTGTCAATGCTGCTAAAGATGCTGCAACTACTGCGGCGAATAATGCTAATGCAGCCAAAACAGCATCAGAGGCACAAACAGTTCTTGCTAAGAAGGCTACTGACGATGCGAATGCGGCCAAGGATGCATCTGTAGTACAAACAGGTCTAGCCCAAAAGGCTACTGATGAGGCAAATGCTGCTGCATTGGCTGCTAACAATGCTGTATCGGGAGTTGACGCAAAGGTGAAGGCTGCGGTCGATGCACTTGTAGCCGGAGCACCGGACGCCCTCGATACGCTTATTGAATTGGCTAACGCTCTTAACAATGATCCGAATTTTGCGGCCACTATGGCAACAGAGTTAGGGAAGAAACTCAATATTTCCGATATTGTCAACAATCTGACAAGTGGTGGAACCGGCAAGGTCCTTTCCGCTGAACAGGGAAAAGCGTTGAAGGCCATTTTGGACTCTCATAATCACGATACAGTATATGAGAAGATTATCAATAAACTCACTGCCTTCAATAAGAATTTCGGTACTTCTGTCGGAACTGTTTGTGAAGGTAACGATTCACGTCTAAGTGATGCTCGTGTACCGAAAGCGCACACACATAAGAAAGCGGATATTAGCGACTTCCCAACCTCTATGCCGGCTAGTGATGTACCTGCATGGGCGAAAGCTGTTAGTAAGCCAACCTATACAGCGAGCGAAGTCGGAGCTTCTCCGTCAAGTCACAATCATGCGGGAACTTACGAACCTGCATTTACCAAGAACTCTGCTTTCAACAAGAATTTTGGAACGGCTAAAGAAACCGTATGTGAGGGTAACGATTCACGGTTGACTGATGCCCGTACACCGAAAGCACATACGCATAAGAAGTCTGAGATAAGTGATTTTCCTGCCTCTATGCCCGCTAGTGATGTGCCAGCATGGGCGAAGGCTGTTAGTAAACCTAGTTATACAGCTTCCGAAGTTGGTGCTTCTCCTTCTAATCACAATCATGAGGGAGTATATCAGCCTGCGGGTAGTTATGCCCCGTCTTCACATACACATGGAGCAACCGAGATAACTCCTGACTCAACTCATCGTTTTGTTACTGACTCGGAAAAAACGACATGGAATAGTAAGGCGGCCGGCAACCATAATCATACGGGAGTCTATCAGCCCGTCGGTAATTATGCCGCTTCGTCGCATTCACATGGGGCGACAGATATTTCCCTAGATAGTACGCATCGATTTGTCACGGATTCAGAAAAGTCTACTTGGAATGGTAAGGCAGCAGGTAATCACAACCACGATTCAGTCTATCAGCCCAAGGGTAGTTATGCGGTAAGTTCTCATAAACATACAGCGTCGGAGGTTGAAGAAGATTCAACTCATCGTTTTATGACGGATGCAGAACGTACAAAACTTACAGGAATAGCAGCAGGAGCTAATAATTACTCTCATCCGGTTTCTCATCCAGCATCAATGGTTGAAGAAAGTACTACAAGAAAATTTATGACGGATACGGAGAAAACTTTACTAAGTACTCTCGGGACAAATGCCGCGTTGAAAGATTTTTCCAATGTTTCAACAAAAAATCTGTCCCAAAACGGATATTATAAGTTGCCAGACGGCTTAATGATTCAATGGGGATATGCATCTGCTGTGGCTGGTACACAGACCATATATTTAAATACCTCATTTTACGATACAAATTATACAGTAGTAACTAATACAATAACAGCTAATGCAAGCCTTCAAGTCGCTGTTGTAAAAACAATAAGAATAAAGAATAGATCTTCTCTGGTTATCCTTAGTGTACAGCAAGGTGGAGCAGCAGGAGAACCTTGGAATTGGCTGGCCATAGGTAGGTGGAAATAGTATAAATATCATAACATCAAAATATTTATGAATAATTTTAGTAGAAAATTGGTAATCATAATTGTAGTCATTATTACGCAAAGTTCTCTCGGGACTAAAGCAATCCAATTGACATCACAGACCTTATGGAAAGAGTCAACAAGAGATGGTTATGTAAAGTATAGTAATGGTTTGCTTATCCAATGGGGAAACTTAGCTTCTTCATATAGAAATAAAACGATCTATTTACCTATCTCTTTTTTAGAATCTAATTATATTGCAATAGTCGGAGTTAACGATAGTACAGTAGATAGTATATCAGTAGTATCATGTAAGATTAAGAAACAAAATATATCTTCATTTGTCTTAGTTCCGGTTGCGACATGGGGTGCTGACAACTATGTTTACGCTACTGAAGGCATGAATTGGTTTGCTATTGGACGTTGGAAATAAATAAAATAATCATTATGAAGTATTGGAAACAAGGATTCTACGACGAACCCCAGGAAGGTTCGATAGAAATTACAGAAGGGTATTATCAGAAATTGTTAGCAGGACAGTCGGCTGGACTAGAGATATTAGAAAGCAAGAAAGGGTATCCAATTTTGGTAGAACCTCAGTACTCACTTGAGGATGTAATAAAAAATAAAGTATCTGAAATACAAGTATTTGACAAATCAGAATGTGTCAACTCTTTTGAATTATCAGGTAGAAGTATGTGGCTAGACAAATCTACACGTGTTGGATTATTTAACTCAATTTCAATTGAGAAACAGATTGGTAAATCAGATACCGTATTGTGGTATGATGCAATAAAGTATATCATTCCCATTCCAGATGCTTTAGCAATGTTAAATGCTTTAGAGCTATATGCATTAAACTGCTACAATGTGACACAATCACACATCGCAGCAGTCAGGTTGTTACAGACTATTGAGGAAATCGAAAACTACGATTATACGATAGGTTATCCGGTAAAGTTGAGCTTTCTGGGATAACCAGTTTTGAAGTTGTATGCTTCAATTTCTTCTTTTGTTTCTAATTGATTGATAGCGTTGATATGCCTTTGTGTTGTGTCATAGCACACAAGGGCATATAATTCTAGTTGTTGCAGCATATTAACGGCCTTCTCGATAGAGAGAATAAACTGCGTATCACCTAGCCAAATACTTGTTTCAGATCGTCCAGTTTCTCTTTCAATACTAATTGAGTTCATAAGCCCTACACGAGTATTCTTATTCAGCCATCCAAATACTCCGTTTATACTGAATTGATTCACTGCTTCAGATGAATCGAACAATCGTAATTCATCAAGTTTTTGCGCTCTGGTTTCTTCGATAGTAGCCTCGTGCACAACTAAAATAGGATATCCTTTTTTGCTTTCAGTTATTATCAAGCCGGTAGATTGACCAGCCAGTAACTCTTGATAATATTCATCCGTAATTTCTACCGAACCGTCTACCGGTTCGTCATAAAATCCATTTTTCCAATACTTCATGATATTTGTTTTTAAATTATTTCCATTTACCTATTGCAAACCAAGTAAACTGCCAACCTGTCCAAGCTATTTCTCCTCCGCTTGCTATATACCTTGTACCTACTTTAAATGAAGAAACTGTTTTAGTATATATTGTTGGAGCATACACTATAATCTCTGTTGTATTAGCTGATACTCCCGTTAGTTGTACGATATAATTCGTATCATAGAAACTTGTAGGTAGATATAATGAGGAGAATCCTACAGCTCCAGCCTTTACTCCCCACTGGATTAATAGACCATTATTGAACTTAATATATGAATTTTGTCCGAAACTTTGACCAGATGATTGAATTGCATTAGTTCCGAGAGAACTTAGTAGCATTTTTTCGTCTTGGGTCATAAACTTTCTTGACGTGCTTTCTTCAATCATTGATGCAGGATGAGAAGCCGGATGAGAGTAATTATTAGCTCCTGCCGCTATTCCGTCCAGTTTTTCCCGTTCCTCGTCCGTCATAAACCTGTGTGTGGCATCTTCATTTATTTCTGACGCTGCATGCTTATGCGAAGCAGGTGCATAATTACCAACCGGTTGATATACTCCTGAATGGTTATGGTTTCCTGCCGCTTTTCCATTCCAATTTGTTTTATCAGAATCTGTTACAAATCGGTGTGTAGCATCCTCGGTCACATCTGTTGCTGTATGCTTATGTGAAGACAGTGCATAATTACCTTTAGGTTGATATGCTGAATCGTGGTTATGATTACCTGCAGCTTTACCATTCCAAGTGCTTTTTTCTGCATCAGTAACAAAGCGGTGAGTACTATCCGGAGTAATATCCGTTGCTTCGTGTTTATGCGAACTCGCTGCATAACTTCCTGCTGGCTGATAGACCCCTGTATGAGTATGATTCGACGGGGACGCACCAACCTCGGAAGCTGTATAAGATGGTTTACTTGCAGCTTTCGCCCATGCAGGCACATCGCTTGCTGGCATAGAAGTTGGAAAATCACTTATTTCAGACTTCTTATGAGTATGCGCTTTAGGTGTACGTGCGTCACTTAGTCGACTATCATTTCCTTGGCAAACAGTTCCGGAAGTTGTGCCAAAGTTCTTATTGAAAGCTGTATTTTTTGAGAATACAGGTTCGTATATTCCTGCATGGTTATGTGTATCCAAAGCTGCTTTCAAAACCTTCCCTTGTTCGGCAGAAAGGACCTTGCCAGTACCACCACTTGTTAGGTTGTTGACAATATCGGAAACGTTGATTTTCTTCCCTAACTCTGTTGCCATGGTAGCGGCGAAGTTCGGATCATTATTAAGGGCATTAGCCAATTCAATAAGCGTGTCGAGGGCTTCCGGTGATCCAGCTACAAGTGCATCCACTGCAGCTTTTACTTTAGCATCAACTCCAGAAACTGCGTTATTGGCGGCCTGTGCTGCCGCATTTGCGCTATCTGTGGCAGCTTTAGCAAGAGCTGTTTGCGCTACTGATGCGTTTTTGGCTGTATTAGCATCATCAGTAGCTTTTTTCGCTAAAGCTGTTTGGGCTTCCGATGCAACTTTGGCAGCGTTAGCCTCTTCTGTTGCTTGTTGGGTTTCTTCTTTGGCAGCATTAATACTTATAATTGCTGCGTTAGCGTCATTAGTAGCTTTCTTTGCAAGAGCAGTCTGTTCAACTGATGCGTTTTTGGCAGCATTTGCATCATTCGTAGCTTTTTTTACAAGTTCTAGTTGTGCGGTAGCATCTCCTGTAGCAGATGTCATTTCTTGTATAATACCGCTATACTCTGACTTACGTTGGGATTCGGCTTCTGCACGTTCTGTTTCAGCAGAGACACGCCTAGTCTCATTTGAGGAACGAGTATCTTCTGCAGCTTTGCGGGTATCTTCATTTTGCTTTCTTTTATTTTCTTCGGATACCCGGGCTGTCTCCGCTGATTTACGTTCTGTTTCAGCGGACTTTCTTTTGTTTTCTTCTGATACTCGGGCTGTCTCCGCTGATTTACGGTCTGTTTCAGCAGATACGCGTTCAGATTCGACAGTAACGCGATTATCTTCGGCTATCACACGTGCAGTTTCATTCGTTTCTCTCGTGGATTCGGCTTCTTTTCGTTCATCTTCGGCTGTTACGCGATCTGTTTCAGCTGTAGAACGTGTTGTTTCAGCCGCTTTTCGTTTGTCTTCTTCCTTCACACGTTCCGATTCTGCAGAAGAACGTCCTGTTTCAGCGGTCTTACGTGCATCTTCATTACTTTTACGTGTTTGTTCATCTGACACTCGTTTATTTTCTGTTTCAACGCGGCTAAGTTCTGCAGATACACGTTGCCCTTCAGCGGTCGCACGAGCTGCTTCCTCTGCTTTACGGGTATTCTCATTTATGATACGTACTGATTCTGCAGCTGACCGGGCTTGTTCTTCATTTGAACGATTTCTTTCAGCATCGATACGAGTAGCTTCATTGCGTTGTCGAGTATCTTCATTCGCTTCTATTTGGGTTCGGGAATCATCGGCCGCCTTTGCTGCGTCATTGGCCTTCTTTGTTGCTGCAACTACGTCATCATAGGCTTTCTTTATGAATTCAAGACTAACTTTTACACTTGTTTGTACGCCATTCACCATTTTAACGCCAATAGTGTACAATCCTACCATGCTATCAGCAAGCGTTAATTCGCTGATTTTTTTCTTTTTAATTGGCATAATTTTTTAAGTCAATATAAAATATTCCATCTTCTGTTATGATAAATTCTCCTGCTTCGGATGCAAGCAGGAAGTCTGTTTCTCCAATCCGGAAACTAGTAAATACAAGTTTCAAGGTAAATTCCCACCATACCCCATTATTAAGAAGAAAATTGTTTGTCTGGCAACTCTTATAATAGCAAGGATAGCTTTCACTCCACTCATCACAATAAAATATACGTTCAGCATCAGAATACTCATATCCTTCATCATCGACCTTAGCAGACAGTTTTGTGAGATCATAGAGTAGGGCATTGCGATTACGCCAGAACGCTTCAATCGTCCCGGCCCGCATCAGGCATTTGAGAGATACTTCTTTGGTTTGGAATTTCACAACTTCACCGTCATAGATTGCTCCATCTTGACGTTTGAAATTCTGCAATAGGTTCTTTTTTACTGCCGGAGTTTTCAATATCTCGGCATTACTACCTGGAAGAACTATTACGCCATAATCGGACAAATCTTTATTGTCTATTTCATAACCCTTTGGCATAGCGATAGAATTAACAGGGTCCTGATATTCATAATTTACTTCATGAGGAAAATCGTTTGCAAAAACTATCTTCGCTATTTCAAGTCTAGGATAAATTGTATAGCTATTCTGTGATAACAAACGTAAACGATATGTTTTACTAAGAATCGGAAAACGGAAATTATGGTATCCCATATCGGAAAGGAGCGCTATTAATCCACCAAATCCCAAGTCATCTCTAAAGCCAAATTCTATACTAATTTCGCTTGTGTCTAGGGCAACCACAGAAAGATCAAATTCTTGTCCGTCTTCCTCCGGCCAGTCGTTTTTCTCCGGATCTTTCAAAGTAGGGAAGGCAACAAGATTATTGTAGCTCCCCTTTATAATTGAAATACCGTGTTTGGTATACATATCTAATTCATCTATTAGTAATTGTCCTTTCATCGCTTCAGTATTATGCCTTTTGTGTTTAATGTATCAATACCCAGCTTTATAGACTCTATGGCTTTTTCAATCGCTTCAAGCCGTGCTGTATGGCTGCTTATATCAGATAGATAAGTGATAACAATATCATTGTATTTCATTATTTCTCCCATATATTTATCCAAATTTGAAAGATATGCGAGTTTTTCCGCTATTTTATCCGAATTAGACTGGAGATGCTTTACACCTTCATTAATTGAATATGTATGAGAGATCATAACAGCAAAACTACCGTCTAGCTTATCTGCAGAGTCTTGCGACATAGAAGCAAATCCTTTCTTTGATGCCTCACGTTCTTCATCATCATCTTTGCCAAAACCATATATTTCTGATAATGCATCGCGTTTAGCTTTCATTTCATTGGCAATCTGTTGACCTTCGGCTTTCAATGCATTATATTCATCCTCGGTCATACCATCATCCATTGCATTATATAGCTTTTCCCTCCATTCAATCAACCGGTCCATATAATCCTCCTTAAGCATGGAATTAAGAATGGCATTTCTCATATATTCTTCGAAGTTGTCTGCAAAATCAGCACTATCGGCGTCCATATCAGTAAGCAAGTCTTGGAAGTCAGAGCGGAGAGAACTGTAATCAATAAGAGTCGTATCAGCAATTTGTTGTTCTAATACTTCCGCAACCTTTGCGACACCATTTGCTATTTGATCGGCAAATTTTTGTGTATCGGAATCTAGTTGTGACCAAAATATGCCTGCATTCTCCTGAAGCTTTGCAAGTTGATCATCTGTCAAATCAAATAGACCGGTCATACGTCCGCCCATTTTCTTTTTGAAATCATCAATAGACATTCCTAGTGTGTCCGCTGCTTGTTTCCAACCTTCCCAGGACATATCTTCAACTTCACTATATCCCTTCGAGTGTGATTTTCCAGATGCACCAGAATTTAGATACTGTTGTCCTAAAACTCTAGCATTTTCACTTTGCAATTTTACCATTTTAAGCGCTTTTTCATAGGCTGCATTGGCATTATCTCCTGTAAGAGTTTCAGCTAATTCCAGTTGCTTTTCGATTACTCTATCAAGAATACTGATATAAGACTCATACGTTTCTTTCGCTTTCTCGTATTTCTCCGTTGTATCGTCTTTTCCGAACAAATCAAAGATTTTCATTGCTACCTGCATTGCTGCGCCAATAATCGCAAGAATAACAGACGCTTTTTCAACTGTACTAATAGCGTTCGCTGATGTATTTGCTGCTGATTCAACGCCAGACATAGCAGTCATTGTAAATGCTCCGATATTACCAATCAAAGAGATAATTTCTCCAGCAGGTCCACCGATCGTTTTTCCAAGTTCATCTATTGTGTCCGCTAGTTCTGATATCTGTGCTCTGACTTCTTTCTCTGCCTTTTTAACTTGGTTGTCTTTCTTGACAACCTTATCTTTTGCTGCGTTGTAGTTTTCAGTTTTCTTTTTAACTTTCTCCAAGGCCTGCGCTTCGGATAAATAGGCTTTAGTCGATTCTATTTTACCTGTTTCCGGATTGTATTTAGAGGATTTGATCCCATTCTCAAATTTAGCACCTCCTTTCACAGCCTCGGCTTTTATCCGAGCATTTTCTAACTCGATTTGCGCATTGGCTAGCTCTTCTTCAGCTTCCGCTAGTTCTTTCTTCTTATCAGATAATGACTGAAACGGATTACGGGAATCCAATTCGTCCATGATGGATTGAATTGTACTCGTATATTCGCGAAGTTGATCAGGAGATAGAACTTGTGCCGCTGTACTCTTTGCATTCTCTAATTGCGTTAAAAGGGAATTAAGAGTTTCGGAAGAAGTTTCTTTCAAGTTTTCGAAGGCGCGAACATATTCTGGGGATTCTTTCAACTTATCGTAGTCCAGTTTCATTAACTCCATTCCCTTATTTTTCGTTGCTTGAGCAATGGAACGGTCTATCTGTTCTACCTGATTTGTATCTCCATTCTTCGTAGCTTGTTTACGCTGTTCCTGTAACGTTGCAATATCCTCATTAAATTTTCGTTCAATCGCAAGACGCTGGTCTGTATAATCCTGATACTGATTCAACAGGTCAGATAAATCATCTCCGCGATCAAACTTTGTATTGGTAGCGGTTGTAGCTTCTTTTGCTATATTATCGAATGAAGCAAACAGTTTTTTCGTAGATTCTGAATTGATGAAAACATCTGCATTAAAAACCTTCTTTTTATTTTGAGGATTGATTTCAAAAGCAGCTCGTGCATCTTCTATTACTTTCCGTTTCTTATCCTCGGTTTCGCGCTTAATAGCCTGTAATTCTAGCCGATGATTGAGTGCTCTTTGCCTTAGAACCTTTTCACTGCTTTCTTTAAGTTTATTGATTTCAATCTGTTCAAGTTCATTTGCTGAATCTTCTTTCATTCGTTCCTGGTCAAACTTCTGTTTCTCTAACAGGAGTTTATATTTTTCTTGTTCTTCACGTAATTTTTGTGCCTTATCATCTTGCTTGGAAAATGAATCATAAACTTTTAATTCTTTCTCTGCTTCTTTTAGCTTTTTGATATTTTCTTTGTAGGCAGTAACGACAGTAGCATCAATCCCTTTGAAATTTCCAGCATCCATCAATTTCT
>OGHA01000849.1_pt1 | contig 15087 bp, 13 predicted proteins | sample 1571361 | NCBI WGS metagenome assembly OGHA01 (sample SAMEA2581970, study PRJEB24529) | metagenome | biome: Human gut stool | place: China | collected 2011 | reverse complement strand
GGAACTCGGCCGTCCCATGGTTCTGGTCCTGAACATGATGGATGAGGTGGCTGCCAATGGCGGTTCCGTTCGCGTCAATGAAATGGAAGCGTTGTTGGGCATTCCGGTCGTGCCGATTTCGGCGAGTCGAGGAGAGGGCATCGAAGAGCTCGTTGAGCACGCCCTGCATGCCGCTCGGTTTGTCGAGACACCGGCAGTCCACGACTTCTGTTCGACCGACGATCATGGTGGGGCGGTACATCGCTGTCTGCACAGCCTGATGTTTCTCATTGAGGATCATGCTCAGCAAGCCGGCATTCCGCTTCGTTTTGCCGCAAGCAAAATCGCCGAGGGCGATGCGCTCATTACCGAACAGCTTCATCTTGACGTTAATGAAAAGCGCACGATCGAGCACATCCTTAAGCAGCTTGAAGCCGAACGAGGGTTGGACCGCGCCGCGGCCATCGCCGACATGCGCTTCAGTTTCATCGACAACGTCTGTGCGCAAACCGTCGTTAAGCCTCACACCAGCAAAGAACATCTGCGCAGCCTTGAAATCGACCGCATTCTGACCGGCAAATACACCGCCATTCCGGCTTTCATCGCCATCATGGCTCTGGTGTTCTGGATGACGTTCAATGTCGTCGGCGCGTGGCTTACCGACGGCCTCGACTGGCTTATCGGTTTGGCAACCGACAAGGTCGATGCCTTGCTCACGAGCCTCAGTGTCAACGAGTCGATTCATTCGCTCATCATTGACGGCATATTCAATGGTGTGGGCAGCGTTGTGAGTTTCGTACCGACCATTGTCGTCCTCTTTTTCTTCCTGTCATTTCTTGAAGACAGCGGATACATGGCCCGCGTCGCGTTTGTGATGGATGTCTTTCTGAGACGCATCGGCCTGTCCGGGCGCAGCATCGTGCCGATGCTGATCGGTTTCGGCTGCACGGTGCCCGCCGTGATGGCAAGTCGCACGTTGCCGTCCGAACGCGACCGCAAAATGACGATTCTTCTCACACCCTTCATGAGCTGCTCGGCAAAGCTTCCGATCTACGCATTTTTTGTAGCAGCCTTTTTCCCGGGCCAAGGGGCTTTGGTAATGATCGGTCTGTACCTGCTCGGCATTGTCACGGCCATTGCACTCGGTCTGGTCATGCGGCGAACCATGTTCAAAGGGGAAGCCATGCCGTTTGTCATGGAGCTTCCGAACTATCGACTGCCGGGTGCACGCAATGTCGCCTTGCTTTTTTGGGACAAGGCCAAGGATTTTCTGCAGCGCGCCTTTACCGTCATTTTTGTGGCGACCATCGTCATCTGGTTCCTGCAGTCCTTTGATTTCCGCATCAATCCCGTTGAAGATCCTCAGCTTTCCATGTTGGCCGTCGTGTCGGGCTGGATCTCACCTTTGTTCGAACCGCTGGGTTTCGGTGATTGGCGCATCAGCACCGCTTTGATCAGCGGATTTATGGCTAAGGAGAGCGTCGTGAGCAGCCTTTCGGTGACATTTGGTTCTACCGAAGCATTGACGGCGGCATTAAGCGGCCTGACAGCCATCAGTTTGTTGGTCTTCTGCCTGCTCTATACGCCCTGCGTGGCCGCCATCGCGACAATCAAGCGAGAGCTGGGAGGCCTCTGGGCGACGGGCGTTGCCGTTTTCCAATGTGCGGTGGCCTGGGTTGTGGCTTTTGTGGTCTATACGGGCGGCAGCATGCTTGGCCTGAGCTAAAAAGGAGGAGCGCCGTGAATGCCGCCAGTTGGATCGCTCTGTTCATAATCGCCGTCGCATTTGCCCTGGCTGTGCTGCGCATCTTTAAAGGTAAGCACTCGGGGTGTTGCGGCGGCTGCAACGGGTGCAACAAAACCGCATGCGCAAAGTCAGGTTGCACCAAGTGCCGGACTTGACCGCCCGGTCGTTTATTTCGTTAACGAATCAGCCGTTGTGAACTCAGTCACTGAGCAGCTCAGTTTCAGGTCGACGGCCGAACCACTTCTCAAAGATTTTCGCAAACTCTCCGTTTTGCTTGATGGTGGCTAGACCGCGATTGATGCGCTTGAGAAGTTCCTTGTTGCCCTTCTTGACGGCAATGCCCAGGTCTTCACGGGTCAGAGCCACCGGCAACGCTTTCACCTTGCCGCGGCCTGCGGTGACAACGTAGTAGTCGTTGGTCGGGATGTCGTTGAGCACGGCGTCCACTCCGCGGTTGCGAAGTTCCAAATAGCACTCTGTGAGCTGGTTGAAGACTCGAACCTCGGCGTTTTTGACCTTGCGGGCAGCGGCTTCGCCGGTCGAACCGATCGATACAGCCAAACGCTTGCCTTCGAGGTCTTCGGCCTTGGTGATCGTGGTGTTGTCGGCATTGACGACAATGCCTAGCCCGGCAATGTAGTAGCGGTTGGAGAAGTCGACGCTTTTCGCACGCTCGGGCGAAATCGTGATGTCGTTGATGGCAATGTCAATGTTGCCGGTCTTCAAGGCAGGTATCAGACCGTCAAAGGCGAGGTTCCTCACTTCCACGTCAAAGCCTTCGGCCTTGCCGATCGCACGAATGATGTCAACGTCGTAGCCCACATACTGGCGCGTCTCGGAATCCTGAGAACCAAAAGGCGGATAAGTCGCGTCCATGCCGACAATCAGCGTGCGCTTAGGATGTTGGTTTGCCCAGGCAGGAACTACAGACAGCGCAGCTGCGGCCGTCACGACGGATAAAAAGGTTCTTTTCTGCATTGTTGGTTTCAGGAAGACGGTGTCGATCCATACCGCCGAATTGCGGTAATAAGTTTTAAATTTTAAGGTCATTTGGGTTGAAGAAGCCAACCACCGGACAAACTCCCGTGTGGGTATTGCGATTTGCCTCAAATCGGCCGACAAAAGCAATCGGCGCCAAAGCGTTGGCACAACACAAGTCTTCTCAGTCGTATCAACCGAGAAACCACCTCCGGTGATTTGTATTTTTGTTAAGCTCTTTGCCACAACGCAACCCGGGAGGAAACCAAATGGCGCAGCACCTTTTAGCCGATTTAATCCGTCAGAGCGGTTCCGTCGTGATTGACGGCGCCATGTCCACAGCACTTGAAAAGGCAGGTTGTGACCTCAACGACAAGCTCTGGAGTGCGCGCATACTCATTGAAGAACCGGACAAGATTCGACAGGTGCATGCTGACTATTTCGAAGCGGGAGCCAACGTTGCCATTACCGCAAGCTACCAAGCGACCGAGGCTGGATTCAAAGAGCGCGGAATTGACTCTCAGAAAGCATATGGGCTTATCGCTCAATCTGTGACGCTGGCTCGTGAAGCTCGTGATGATTTTTTGATTCGTCATCCGGAACGAGAGCCGAAAACTCTTTTGATCGCGGGTGCCGTCGGCCCTTATGGTGCTTATCTTGCCAACGGCGCCGAATATACGGGCGACTATCACCTTTCGGACGGTCAATACCGTACCTTTCACCAATTGCGCATGAAGGCTCTGACAGAAGCCGGAGCGGATTTTTTCGCCGTTGAGACGCAGGCAAGACTCGACGAGGTCAGGGTCATTCTCTCGATGATGGAAGAGCTCGACATGACTGCCTGGGTAACCTTTACATTGAAGGACAGCGGTCATATCGCTGACGGAACGCCGATCGAAGAGGTTGCCGAAGTGTGCGGCAAGCATCCGTTGGTTGACGCCGTCGGCGTCAACTGCGTCAAGCGTGAAATGGTGGCTGACGCATTGCAGCGCATTTTGTCCGTCACAGACAAGCCAATGATCGTTTATCCCAATTCGGGCGAAACGTATGATCCGACGACAAAGACCTGGCATCATCCGGTCTCGGGGCCGGGCTGGGCGGACTTCGTGTCCAAATGGAAAGCTATGGGAGCCGTTTGTCTGGGTGGCTGCTGCAGAACGTTGCCCTCGGATATTGTTCAGATTGCTGAGCTGATGAAGGCTCGCCGCTGAGGAAGGAGGTGCCCGGTACTCGGCGCAAACTACTCGGAGCAAAGAGCGGTTTGGAGATTGTTCGGGATGCGATCCGGGAAACCTTGTTGTCCTATTAATTTCCGGTCAACTGCTCAATCGTCTGAGGCGTTGTGAAGCTGCTTGATGTCACGCAGCGGAGGCAAGCCGAAAAGTTCCTTATAGTCCCGAACGAACTGAGCCAGGCTTTCGTAGCCGACGGCAAAAGCCGCCGAGGTGACGTTTGTTTCTCGAGCGACCAATAGACGGCGGGCTTCAAACAGCCGGACGCGCTTGCGAAACTGGACGGGCGAAAATCCGGTGACCTGTCGGAATTTACGGTGGAACGTTGCATTTGACATGTTGGTTTTCCTTGCCAGCTCCTCCACCGAACAATCTGTCGCATAGTTACGCCGGATCCAACTGACGGTTTTTAGAACGGCATGGCCTTCGGATCCGGCACTCGCAAGTGCTCTGAGTTCTGCTCCGCAGGATGAATCCAGAAGCAGAGCATGCAGTTCTCTTAGTATCAACGGCGCACACACCGCAATCAGTTTGGGACGGTCCAATATTTTCAGCAGTCGCAGGAACACGTCACGCAAATCCTCGTCCGGACGAATGACGAATACACCGCCGGGCATTTCTGAAAATTCTCCGGAATGATGCCGATCGGACAAAGCATCGGCATATTCCATCAAAATCGACGCATCGAGCGACACGGAAAGAGCAAGAAAGGGATTGTCTCGCGAAGCATCGAGCGTGTGAAATTCACTCGGCGAAGCAATGCCGCACACCAGACTTTCCCCGGCACCGTACTCCAGCATCTTCCCGCCGATCGCCGTGGTTTTACGACCATGCACAATGAAAGTTGTCATGATTTCGCCGGCTGTGCGTTCAATAAATGCATTGGATTCAATGCGATAGAGCGTCAGTCCGGGAACCAATGTGGGAAATACGCCGTGATGCGGTGCATGTCGGACAATGACTTGAGCTGCGGACTCGAGCAAAGCGTCGAACATAAGGGTCTCTTGCGAAGAACTGAGACTGAAGACATCCCATTATAGGAAAGCGGAAATTCATCTCGTCTGAAATTGATAGAAAAAAGCAAAGATTTGACATGATGAACCATGAAAAATATCGCCGATGATTGAAAAATGTAAAAGACAGTTCAATACGTCCGGTCTGATATTTAGAAAGAATGGAGAAATCATGCAAGAAATTCTCGTCATCAACGGCCATCCGAATCCTGAAGCCTCCGTTGCCGGCAAAGCCGTGCTCAATGCGCTTGAATCATCCCGTTGCGAGATGCAAATCAGAACGTTGTCGCAGTTGTGCGGTCCCAACGGTTTCGATGTGACTGCGGAACAAGAGGCTTTACGGCGCGCCGATGTGATCGTGTGGCATTTTCCGTTTTATTGGTACTCGGTTCCGGCGATTCTCAAGAAATGGATCGATGATGTGCTGACGCGCGGTTTTGCCCACGGCGCCGGAGGAACAGCTTTACACGGCAAAAAGCTTCTTTTGTCGTTTACGACCGGTGCGGCGGCTCAGGAGTATGCAAAGGGACGTGCAATGAACTGGCCGGTGGAGGCATTCCTTCCGCCGCTTTTGCAGACTGCCTACTTGTGCGGCATGAAGACATTGGCTCCCGTGTGGTCAAACGGCATGATTTTTATTCCCGGCGTTCACACTGAGGCCGACCGCGAACGAATCCTCAAACAAGCCGAAGAACATGCCGCGCGGCTTCTCGATGAAATTAAAGCCTGCGCGGAAAACTAGATTGGGGAGATTGAAATGAAATTTCTCGTTGACGTGCGCATTACCGATCGTGAGGCGGCAAAACCGTATCTGCCGGCACATCTGGAATATCTGAACCGTCATTTTGAAAACGGTGACTTTATTCTTTTCGGCGCCTACGTTCATGGCGAGGGAGGAATGCTGATTGCTCAAAGCGAATCGATTGACTCGCTGAATTTGCTTTTGCAAGCCGATCCCCTGAAAAAAGGAAACTGCGCAACCTGGGAGACACTTGAATTTCGTGTGGCCCGCGCAGTGACGAAACTAGCGGACTAACTAAGGATTCATGCCAGCAACAGGAGACTCATCATGAAAAGGAGGCAGCTTTTACAGTCCACCTTGGCGTTTGGGACCTTGTCGAGCGTTGCGTTGGCCTCGCCAGCAGATATGGCTGACAAACCGAAAGCCGACATGTCGACCGATGTTGTGATCGTCGGAGGCGGTTTTGCGGGTTTGACTGCCGCTGTGATGGCCTCACGTGCCGGAGCCAAAGTCGTGGTTCTGGAAAAGCGAAGCTATTGCGGCGGCGACGGCGTATTATCGGCCGGCGTCATCGCGTCGGCCTATTCGGAAGTCCATAAGGCGCAGGGCTTCAAAGGGAAAGCGGATCTTGACTCGTATTGGCAACTGATCGAGGAGGGACACACGGATGAACCTCTGTCAAAAGTGCGCGACAACATGCCCAACTCGCCGATGTACTCGGGCATAGCCAAACATGATCCGAACGTTTTGCGGCGTTCAGCAGAAATGTCTCCTGCAGTAGCGGCCTTCGTCATGTCATACGGCATTGATTTTTTGCCGATCAATCCGCAGCAGCCTTTTTTGTTACCGTCCAAGCCGGGATCCATGCCGAAATTTGCGCAGGCCATGCTCGATGAACTTCAAAAGCGCGGTATCTCCGTCTTGCTCGATAGCGCAGTGACAGGACTTGAAACACAAACCGAAGATAAAGGTCAAAATCGCGTCACTGGCGTTCGATTTGTGCGGGATGGCAAAACACAATTTATCCGTGCTCGATCCGTGGTGCTTGCCACTGGCGGTTTTTCGGACAACCGGCAAATGATGCGCCGATATAAACGTGTGTGGGCCAATATTCCCAAAGGATTCACGGCTATCGGCGAAGGCGTTCCGCCGGGGCACGACGGCGACGGCATCACACTGGGAAGACTTGTCGGTGGCGCCATCGAAGACATGGAGTCCATGCCAAAACTCTTTGCGGCCCCCAAACCGGGTGACCAAAGTCCGTCGTGGATTCTTTTTGATACGGATACGGCTTACCTAGTCGACAAATACGGCAGACGATTTTGCAATGAGCACGAAAACCGCTACGCAGGCTGTGCACTGGCCTGCTTCAGGCAAAACATTGACGGCGCCTACGTTGTCTTGGACGAAGCCACGGTGACGGGACCGAACAGGGAACGTTGGCGCTACTCCGATTTATTGACGGCAAAGGCCCTTTTCAAAGGGCAGACCATCGAAGAAGCAGCTACAAAAGCCGGTGTTGATCCCAAGGGGCTGCAAAGGACGCTGCAGAGAATTGCAGATGATGCCGCAGCGGGAAAAGGGGACACGGAATTCGGACGCAAAGACAAGCTTTTCCGTGCTCTTAAAGGACCTTTTTATGTGTCAACGCCGAGTTGGCCGGTTCGTTTCAAAACGGAAGGCGGATTGGAAGTCAATCCGGACTTTCAGGTATTGAGGGCCGCCGACGATACGCCGATCCCCGGTCTTTATGCCATTGGCGCAACGTGCGGTTCCATTTCGACCCGCTTGTGCGATGTGATTGCCAGCGGATTGATTGTCGGACCGATTGCCGCAGCGGGTGCATGAGGGCAGTACCGTCTGCGGTTAAACCTCAACCATAATCAAGGATTAGCAATGATCAAAGTTCTTTCATTGGTAGCGACGTGTATGGCTGTTATCTCATTTTCCGGCTTTGCCGCCGAGGCACCCTCGACTGCAGCAGCAAATCCCTACGAACAAAACGTTGTGCGACTCTCCAAAATCACGGTTGCGCCCGAATATCTTGATCAATACAAGGCATTTGCCGCCGAAGTGGGTCGTGAATCAATGAAACGCGAACCTGGCGTTCGCGTCCTGTACAGCATGCAGGAAAAAAAGAACCCCACGCGGTTTGCCATTCTCGAAATCTATGCAAATCAAGAGGCTTACCAACATCATATCCAGACGCCTCACTTCAGGAAGTACAAGGAAGGAACATTGCATATGGTGACGTCGTTGGAGCTCATTGACTGCGACGCTCTCGTTCCGGAAGCGCTTATAAAGCCATAGCAATATTTGATACGGATACTCAAACAGCCTCCTCCGGAGGCTGTTTTGCCGCAGTATCAATTCAAGCGTTTTTCTCTCAAAATCGTTTGATTTTGATTGGATTGTCTTTCAAAGGCGTTTCTCTCGATTTCCAAATCTTCTTTCACCCAAAGGGCGGCATGCTTCATGGCTTCCTGTTCTGTCAAAAAGCCTTTGCCCAGACTCAACATGGCTTTAAGTGACTGTCTTGACAAAAACGCCATCGGAATGTGTGCCGCAAGCAGCAAACAGGCAAGACCGAAAGCGCCGGAATGGACGCATAACGCCAATCGGTAAGCACTGCTCTGTACCTCCTGCGGTTGGTGCAGTGCGAACAAAGAAAAGCCGGAAGCGAGCAAAAGAATATTCAGAAAAATAAGAGCGCCGTAAGCAATGCGCTGACCGGCGTTGTAGCGGCCTTGAGGAGGAACGCTGCCCGGCTTCTGCGGCCGATTCAATATCTTGCTTTGATACCCGCCAAACATTTGAGCCAAGTCAGAAACGGACGATCGGTTCGGAAAATTTCAAAAAGCATTCTTTGAAAGCGGGATTTTGCAAAAAGGATGTAAGCGCTCAAGAGTACGGCAAGCGCAAATCCAAATGCAAAATGGAGCCCGATCGAAAGATGTGTCGGCTCAATGTTGGCTCTGGAAGCGGAACCAATGAGAATGCCCGTAGCGGCGAGAACGGCCCAGAACAGAGCATTGAACAGGTGAGTGAACTGGTCGCTTATCTCAAAGAAATCCCGCAGGAATCCCCTGTATTAATGACATGGACCACCCTTAATACCCGTTGAAGCACTCGGAGTGTGACAATGGGCTATGAAACAATAAATCGGAGGGCCCATGTCATGACGAGAAAGAATACTCTCAAATCCCTTCCTACCGACACCGAATTCCGAGTTGTCGGACTTGATCTGGCCAAAAGTGATGTATCTGTTGCTGCCATCCCTGTAGATGACAATACTCCGTCTTTGGTCGATCGAATGACTTACGCAGACCTTCTCGACTGGGCAGGAAAAATTTCGCCGACTTTGTTCGCGATGGCGCCATGCAACGGCTACAGCTTGTTGTGCCTTCAGCTTGAAAATCTCGGCCACGAAATCAAAGTCATCAGCGGCTGGACTGTTTCAATGTGGATCAACACCCATTTGTCAGGACAGAAGACCGACCTCAATGATGCGATCGCGTTGGCCAGACTGGCAGTTTCTGATGCCGAGCTGACTCCCATTCGTCACAAAAGCATCACGGAGATCCGCATTCAGACCGTACAAGCAGTGCGACAGCAACTTATGTCGCAGCGCTCAAAGAGCATTGTCAGTTTCAAAGCTTTAGCTCAACAATGGGGGATACCCTGCGCAGCCGGGCACAGAAATTTGAAAAAACTTCGTGAAAGCATCGAAGCCAAAGTGGATTTGATTACCAGACGGTTGCCAATGCCATGTTGTTTTTGCTGGACGCAGTCAAATCCCTCGATCGGCAAATCGGACAATTGAACCAGACTCTGCAAGAGTTGGTGATGTCTGACGAGCGTGGGCGTCTGCTTCAAAGCGTTCTCGGTGTCGGTACTCAGATCAGTGCCCGAGTCATCACCGTTGTCGGCAATATCGAGCGTTTTAACAGTCCTCGTTCATTGGTGGCATACGTGGGAGTAGCACCCCGAAATTTCATTACCGGGCATAAAAATCTCACCAAGAAAAAGCATGGCAACTGTCCTGACCTCAGCCACAAAGGCCAGGGAAAAATCAGTCGTCGGGGTGACAAATTGCTTCGATCTTTATTCATTCAAGGCGCAGCCTGCCTGTATATGCAATTTTGCAAAGACCAACTTCCGGAGTGCCAACTTAAGCGTTGGATCCTCAAGCAGTTGGCAATGCAAAAACCCTACGGCAAACTCATCGTATCGTTGGCAGCCAAGCTGATACGAATAGTTTGGGCAGTCTTAACGTACGGGTGTCAAGCGTCCTTTAAATTGCCCCCCTGATTGTTAATCAGTCAGAGCTGTGCCAGCAGCTCTGGCTGAGGTTAAAAGTCCTTCCTTTCGTTTCTCCAGAAGACGGTAGCTGTCACCTCGGATCAAAATGATTTCACTGTGATGCAACAGTCTGTCCAACATGGCTGTCGTAAGCGTCGCGTCACCCAGCACGCTAGCCCACTCTGAAACGGGCTTATTGCTAGTGATAAGTATGCTTTTTTGCTTGTATCGGCTATTAACCAGACGAAACAGTAGCGGCGCACTTGCTGCCAAAACGGCGTATACCCAAATTCATCAAGGATCAGCAATTTCGGCTTTGAAAGTTGATACAGCTTTTGTTTGATTGTTCCTTCCTTTAGTGCCCTGTCCAACAACGACCCAAGCTCTTCAGCTGAGTAAAAGGCAACACTCATTCCTAGCTTGATTGCCTCCCGTCCTAATGCGATAGCCAAATGAGTCTTACCGACTCCAGGAGATCCGAGAAAAAGAAGGTTCTTAGCTTGTTCAATCCATTCAAGCTGTGCCAATTCTTTTATTTGCTTCGCGTCAATTGATGGCTGAGCCGCAAAATCAAAATCTTCCAGCGTTCGTACTGCAGGAAAATGAGCCCCCATAATGCCTTGTCGGATGCGATTTTCTTCTCGACGCCGAATTTCTTGACGAAAGAAAAATTCCAGAGTTTCTCTTGGAGACAGCTTCTTGTCCACTGCCATCGTCAACATTTCTTCCATTCGGTCGCGGATTAGTGTCAAGCGCAGTCTATTGGCTAAAGCAGCAAGTTCTTGATTGGAAATCGCCTTAACAACGGCCATGGCTGTTCTCCTCAATAAAACGGTCGTATTCCTTCAAAGATCGATCCAGACCACTGCTTTGGACATTGCTTGGTTCCCAAATTTCTTTCTGTCGATGCTTAAATGTGCTAGCTTGATAGGCGTCAGCGGTTCGGTTCAGTTTCGCTATACATTGGCCATGAAGAAACACCGCAATTGCTTCTTCTTCAATGAAAACATCGACGACAGTACCGGCATCTGTTCCAGGGATTAAGTACTGCACGCCGTCAATTTGAATTCGACCGCTGATGTCTACCTTTCTCGTTTCGAGTCTTAGTTGGCTCAAGGTCGGCCCCATATAAGGCTTTAATACCATAACCTCAGCTTGGTATCGATCAATAGGGCGACCTTCCAAGCCATCTATGCGGCGCACATCCGCAACCATGCGCATCCAAGCATCAACTTGTTTCTGAGCATCTTGCAGATCAGTAGCTTCGAGTCCGGACAAACAGCTCGTTTTAACGTAGCCAACCATGCGTTCTACCTTGCCCTTGGTCTTGGCTCTGTATGGCTTGCAATTGACCGGAACAAATTGCCAATACCTTGATAGCTGCAGATAGCGACGGTTGAAGATGGTTTTGCCTTGTTCTGTTCTTCCGTCAACGAGACAACGTGTGTTGTTGGATACAACAGCAACGGGAACGCCGTTGAAATACTGAAAGGCGGATTCGATGCCATTTAACCAGGCAGCCTGGTTCTCCATCGGATACAGCTTGGCAAAGACTCTTCTGGAATAACTCAGCACCGCAACAAACACGCACACACGAGTTTTGGTTCCGGCGATTAAGAGTTCGTCAAAGCCGAAGTCAATTTGCATTTCGTCTCCGGGAGGCACCTCGTAGCGCTCCGTCATTTCTTTGGCGTGTAGCTCTTTGGTGCGCCATGGCTGGCAGTACTTTTGTAGCTGCCGCAGGCTGATCGATACACCGAGCTCACTCTGAATCTTGCGCAGTACAACTGGACAATGTCCTCGGCAAGCTAGGAACCACTCGTGGATCTGATCTCGGAAAGCATCGAGTCGACTTGGGCGTTGCACCTCTGAAGAAATGGGCGTTAGTGTCTGAAAGTGAGACAGGTACTTACGAACGGTATTTCTCGAGATCCCCGTTGATTTAGCTATCGCTTTGGATCCCATGCCCCGTTCTGAGAGCACCCGAATTCTGTTGATTGCTTCTGTTGGAAGCATGTCGGGTCTCCTTTTGAAAGGGAAACCCTCATTATGTGTTTGGTCTCTTGATATCCCCATTTTTTTGACTCCCGAGGGGGTCAAATTAAAGTTCATTTGGGGGTACTTTAAGAGTTCGCCCAACAACGTACGGGGAAAAATTCAATATTCAGAAAGCCGGCATGACACGCTCTATGTGGAGTGAAATGGCGTTAGAAACACCCCTTAACAAGGAGGTGCCGGCCTGATAGGAAGTCCGTCAATCCGGATTTAATCATTTGAAATGAGAAGACCTTTTTTCCGAAGGCTTGTCCGACAGCTATTCGCGACTAATTGCCGTTATGGCATCCGACTTTATTTTGGCAAGGACAAGGTTCCTGAAGTTCATTTTTGGCCATGACGGTTATCTGAACCGTCGACAGACCTGAGAGATTAATTGGAAGCGGCCTATCAAGACACAAATGAAGAGAACCGGAAAGCAAGGACGGTCAATCTTGAAACTTCAACACAAAAAACGATCAGTTTGCGTAGTCACTTCGAATCCATAGTTGTTATCCAGCACGGCTCGACTTATCCACAACCTCGGCCTACGGCCCATTTGGTAGGATGAGCGGCCGAGGATGTGGATAAGTCTCTTGCCTCAGCTCTACGCAGCGGCTGATCACAGTTAAAAAACTAAGCTTTTTGCGCTCAAGACAACGCAATCAAAGAATGATCGTACGGATTCGTTAGGGTTTTCTTGCCTTGACTTGCGCGGGTGGTCCAGAGATCAGCTAGGGGATATAAGGCCGATCGTGCCCTGCACGATAAAACGATAATGACCTCAGGTACCCGATTAAGCGTAGTACCCATTAGTACAAAGCTTGTGGCGTTCACTAACAATCCGGAAATGAGGTTAAGAGTTTGAGGACGGTTGGCTCGGTGAGCCAACCTGAGAAGGGCTTTGCCCTCTCCGCCTGGCGGCGGATTCACCCAAAGTTTTTCCCGGCCCTTAAGAATACGCCTTGCCTTGCCCGCACAAGCATGTTTCATCGTAAGTCATACACTTGGAGTGCGCAGATAGGAGAAGTCCGACTCTGCGCGGCCAGCGAGAATGCGCGGACAGCCTAAGTTTTAACGCTTTGGCTGAGAACGTGATGACGGCACAGGCTGTTATCACAACGCTTTCCCCTTTGCTGTCGGCGATGACGTCTTTCTTTTAGTCACACCGCTTAGCACCGGCAAGCAGCTGGCGCTTTCTTGGGGGTTTCAAGGGAGTTGGTGCCGATGATGAATTGACGCACGACCCCGCACAGGGGGTCACGCCGTATACGGCTTAATGCGTCAAGTCCGTGAAGGGTGAGGAACCTCCTGAAGACCCTCGGTCTTTTACGGCATCTAAGCGCCAAAATGTTCTAGCACAACATTTAAAGGAGGCCCTCATGGCGAATCTTAATCAGTTTTGCGACTTCACGAAGCTCATCGGCATCGACATTGCCAAAAGCGTGTTTCAAATCTATAGCTGCGATACGCAGACCGGTGAGATCACCAACGTGCAGATCAAACGGGATAAGGTGCTGGAGAGCCTTGCCAATTGCGGCAAATGCCTTATCGGCATGGAGGCATGCGGCAGCTCCCAATACTGGGCCCGCAAACTGCAGACACTCGGCCATACTGTCCGGCTGATGGATCCCAAGCTCGTGAAGCCTTTTGTTCGTCACAACAAGAGTGACAAGGCTGATGCCGAGGGCGTCTACCATGCCCTGGTAAGCGGAGTCCGGTCCGTTGCTGTCAAGACGGAAACGGAACGTGACATCCAGACGTTGCTGACAATGCGAGCCTTGCTGGTCAAACAGCGCACAGCCCGCATCAACCACGTGCGCGGCTTACTTGCCGAATACGGACATGTTATGCCAAAGAGCGTTGATCAATTCGATAAAAAGGTTGATGAATGCATCAACAGCCTTGAGGGTGACGCTGTGCAGTTGGTGATCGACATGTTGCGCGATACGATCAAAAGCATTCGTGACGAGCATGATCGGATCAAGACGCTTCAGCGCGAAATCAGCAGGCTTGCCAATCAAACCAGAAATGCAAAGCACTTTCTGACAGTTCCGGGCGTTGGCGAGATGATTATGGCGTATATGTGCGTGCTGCTTGCCGATCCAGCGCAATTTTCTTCGGGCAGGCAGTTTGCAGCTTATCTTGGCTTGGTGCCAATGCATACGGGCAGTGGCGGCAAGACTGTCACCACAAAGATTCCCGGCCGATGCGATAAAGCCCTGCGAGCTTTGTTGGTACAGGGAGCTCATGCGGTGGCCAGGTCGAAATGCCGGACAGACTGGGTGAAAAACATTTTGGCAAAGAAACCCAAGAAGGTGGCAATGGTTGCCATTGCCAACCGCATGGCACGCCAGTGCTGGGCGGTGGCAAGCAAGGGACAGGACTGGAGAAGGATGCCCGTTACGACAGCCTAGGAGAAAGACGAAATGCTCGCCGTGATTGATCCAAGCTCAATGATGTAAAAACCGGTTACGCCGGCCTCTGCTAAACCTGTGCGGCCTTTTGACGTATTTTTGCGTCGTCAGACAAATAAAGGAGCAGAGGTCCGGCCCCCATCATGGCCACGCCAGAAATGCCGCATTTGCCAATGCGGTCATGACGATAAACAGGTCGAATAAGAACGTTCAACGCTTTCTTCTGTTGATAACGTGACGAACTCTGAGATGATTGACGACGTCGGGCGCCACGAACAGACAGTAAGTTCAGCTCGGTTAGTGAAAGTTTTTGCCAATGCACCCAAGCACTGGCAAGGGCTTTTGCGGCTCTGGAAAAAAGTCAGGCAGATTTCGGCAACTTGACAGCAAACCAAACCGAGAGATGAGGCAACACGCCGCAGCGCCATATTCCACGGACGTTTTCACGCACGATGGATTGCCATTGGGCGGCCTTAATCGCACTATCGTTGGATGCTTTGGCGTCGGATAAGAAAATGGAGTTTGACTTGAGTCAAGAAGGCGCGTTCCCTTCTATTGACTCCTGAGGACATAAAAAAACGGGCAATGCTGGCGTGTATACAAAATTTCTGGCATGATTTCCCGATCATGAAAATCATCTGCG
>OGHA01000845.1_pt1 | contig 15165 bp, 7 predicted proteins | sample 1571361 | NCBI WGS metagenome assembly OGHA01 (sample SAMEA2581970, study PRJEB24529) | metagenome | biome: Human gut stool | place: China | collected 2011 | reverse complement strand
CCAGTTGGAACTGCCAGCTAAGGACCGGCGGCTCCCCAGCGTCTTCTTATGCTTCTATTAGCTTTAGCATCGCTGGCTTTCTTTCAACCCTGGGTATATTTTGTTTTATTTATTAAGTAGATTTTATAGCATAGTAAAATATATTTGTCAATATGTTATATTTGAATAGCTTTATAATATATTTCAGTTGGGAGAAATAGAGATATAAAAATGGGATTTTTGCGTAAAAAAACAGCCGGACAATAGATTTACGAAAAGTGGATGTCCCCTGTTACTAGACAAGCCAGTAAGGCGGGGACTGGGGATTGAGGGTCTATTGTCAGACTGTTGTGGTGGTTATCACCTATTTATTATTAGATTATGATTTAACTATTTGTTGGCTGTTTTGGGTGGACGATAGATATTTATTATTTATCGTCTATTTCTTCTAGTTCCAGTTCCTCAGACTCATTGTATTCTTCTGGGAGATCTTGTGTGGCTGATGACTGATGTGGAGAATCATCATCAGATGCTTCATCATCAATATCTTCTGAGTCATCATATAAGATATCTTCTTCATCATCTTCAAGATCCATATCGTCTAAGTCTTCCTCGTCTATATCTTCGTCTTCGTAGCCGTCCATTGCTCCTACGAAGGCTTTTTTGCTCTTTGAAAGCTTAATGCTTAAGGCTATAACTACAACTATTAATGCTATTATTACAACAGCAAGGACTGCTAATATAACGAATATATAACTGCTGACTGTATTAAATGCCTTATCACTGTCAGCTGTCTTTATGTTGGTGTTGATTACCTGTTCATCTGCCATATTGTAACCGGCATAGCCTTGTATTGTGCCATCATTGACATTGTATCTGAACCAGCCTGTTTCTCCTGTAGAGCTTACGCCATAGAATAATGCGTAGTTGCCTGTTCTGTCAAGGAGGGCATCGACTTCTTTGCCATTGATTACTGTTCTTCCAACATCATAGCCTTCTGGAAGTTCCATAGACGCTTCATCTATGGCAAGTATGCAGTATGTAAGCTGTGGCTGGCTTACTTCTACGAATTGTGAAAATGTCTTTCTCACCGAATCGTATACATAATAACCGCTCTCACCTTTGCCATCTGTACTTTCAAGATAGACAATTGTTACTCCTGTATCAATTCCAACACCTGCTGATACCTTTGTTCCATTATAATCATACTCTGTTGGAGTATAGCCATCTGGAAGTGGGTGTTCATCATTAGCAGATACAATCTTATATTCAGCATTATCTACTGTAATATTCGGCTCTTGTATTGCTTCACTGTTAGGATCCTGCACATCAGGAATATTATTATTGTCTGTTGATCCATTAGATGAGTCCGAACCTGTTGCCTGATTATTTTCATTAGAAGCTGAATTAGTTTCCTTGGTTGTCTTTATTGTATAAGTTCTTTTACTGCCATTTTCTGCTGTTACAGTAATTGTTGTTGTGTTAAATCCTGGATCCATTCTCTTGCCAGATACGCTTACAGTTGCCTTTGAATCATTAGGAACTGCACTTACTGTAAGGCTTGCACAGTCAGCACCAACAGATGTTGTATAAGTAGTTACATCTGGTGAAAATGCTGGAGATAACACACCAGGACTTATCTGTAATGAACTTAATGTATTATCTGATGAATATGAAGCTGGTGCAGAAGCTGTAACTGAACCTGACGATTTGGATATACTGCACGCCTGCATATCTATATCAATAACCTTGGAATCACCTATAACATTAAGGCTTGAAGTACCAGCTCCGATAATCTTAAATGTTATTGTCTTTGACTGGCTGCTTGCTGTACTTTCGTCCATAAAGCTGACCATCGCAGTTCCCGAATTACTTGAGCTTCCGCTTAATGCTAATATTGATGGGTCATAGGATACATATATTGTAGCTCCACCTATTCCGCTCGATGCACTGATTGACACATCTATGGATACTGTATCGCCTACCGTACCACTTGCTGAACCAATTGATACTCTTGCTGTTCCTGCCGCTAATATATCTGTCTTATTCACAAAAGCCATTACAGCACACATACATATAATAAGCAGTGCTGAAATTATCTTTTTAACCTTATTCATATATGTCCTCTCTTCTTGCAGTAACTACTGCTGGATATATCCTATATTTAATATGTGTCTTTTAATAGCAACGAAATCATACAAATCTATAACTCCGTCCCTGTTAATATCCGCAGCCTCTTTATAACTGCCCTGTGGCTGTCCAATTCCAAGAACTGCTCTCTTAATAGCCACGAAATCATATAAATCTATAACTCCGTCACCATTAACATCTCCATATATAACTATAGAATATTCATCATATACACTTCCGTCTGCCTTGTATACAACTAACTTATCACCAGTAACTACTGTGTCGCCTCTCTCGCTTCCGTCATTCTTTAATATTTTTCCATAACAGCCATTGCTGTATGATACATTATCAAGAACACTTGATGCCTGACTTCCGACACCTATCTTAGTCATTATCTTCTTTGATGAATCGACATTATAATCTGTCTTAAAACCATCTGTATTACCACCAGATTGTGCAGACTTTCTTGTTATATTTATTACATATGTCTTTATGTCACCATTTTCAGCTGTTACAGTAATATTGATTACATTATTGCCAACGCTTAAGCTGTGGCTTCCACGTCCGTTTACTGTTGCATTGCCATCTATAAGTCCTGCCGATACATTAACACTTGTAATATCATTTTCTACAATGAGACTGTAATCAGTATTATCAGATGAAAATGTAGGAGTTAATGTATAACCATCTACTGATAATGAACTAAGCCTGTTATTCGCACTCTGGTTGCCATCTGGTATTATACATCTTGACGATGGCATATTATCATATACCGGAATGTTAAACTTAAATGTTGTATTATTAAGCGTGTATGAACTATATGCCTTCTTAGCCCTTGTCGCTTCTGACCTTGGTGCAAGCACATTAGTCATATACTGGTGTGAGAAGTTCTTAACATCAAACTTCTCATAATATATAGTATCCTGACCCTTGTTAATGTACCATTTTCCAAGATTGACAGCACCACCTACAACAGCCCTGTAACGCGAATTCCAAGGCCTCATATTAGAGCTGTCGCTCTGTCTGGCATATTTCAAACCATTCTGGACTGCTGACAGACCGCCGCTTGCATAAGCGTTCTGGCTGTAATAATTATAATAGCCCTCGTATCCGCTTACATTTCCAGATATCTGGTTGCCTCGTCCGTCTGCACCCTGTTCCTGAATAATTCTTGTTGCAAGGTGATATGGGCTTACCTTGGATACTTCACCTGCATACATAAGCAGTGAAGCATAGTCATAGCCGTCAAGATTGTGGCTTGAATTCTCCATAAATGTTCCGCTTATAATATTGCGCACACCGTCTATATTATGTACTGATGAGTCATAAGAAAGACTTTCAAACATAAATATATATGTATCATCAAGAAAGTTTCTTGGGTCAAGTGCATATTTCACAAGTCCCTCAGATGCCTGAACCCAGCCACCACTGTCAAGCTCTGTATACTCACCTGTATTCCAGTCATAACAGCCATCAGCCGTAGACTTCCACGAAGCATCTGCCGAACTGTATATAAGACTTCGTCCTAATACATTCTGGGCATTAACCATAGTATCCCAGTCCCTTCCATTATGGTCTGCTACAAATACCCATAATGGATATGCACTGTGAAGCTGCCTTAAGCTTTCCCTGTAGGAAGCCGGAAAATTCTGTGCCTCAAGATAATCTTCAAAATTATTATCTGGTGTATAATCTGACTTTGCTTCCCTAGTAGTATACTCTGATGTTATATATCCTCTTGTGTATTCACCATTGAGATAAAAACCTATGCTGTACCACTTATATGTCGCACTCGTATTCACTTCTTCGTATATATCGAACTTAAATCCACCATCTACTTTAGTAATTACACTTCCATTAACAGGTGCTGTCCTTATTCTAAGGCTTGTTACATCATAATTAACATAACCTGTAGCAATAATTGTATCATCTGCTTTAGCGGTAAATGTATACGAAAATCCTGTCACCATACATACAAGAATGACTGCCATAAGTACTATGGCTACTGCTTTTTTTATAATCTCTCTGTAGCTTACGTTCATCTAATCACCTTGTTCCTTATTAAATCTGCAATTTAGTTGTTCTTTCCAAACTCAGATAACTTAAGTCCCTCATTACGTTCAAGCACCATATTAACTGACCAGCTGTTAGCAAATACCAATAACGGATTGCCCTTAAGGTCTTTAATCTTCTTCATATCAGAAGTACCGACAATTCTGTTCACATCAACTTCTTCTGGATTTTCAATCCATCTGATATGTTCATATGGAAGCGGCTCTAACTTTATATCTACATTGTACTCATTCTTAAGTCTGTATTCAAGAACTTCAAACTGAAGTACACCGACAACGCCGACAATAATTTCTTCCATTCCAGTATTATATTCCTGAAATATCTGAATAGCACCTTCCTGTGCAATCTGGCTTATTCCCTTAATGAACTGCTTACGCTTCATTGTATCAATCTGTCTTACTCTTGCAAAATGTTCCGGTGCGAATGTAGGAATTCCATCAAACTGGAACTTCTTATTAGAAGTACATATAGTATCACCTATTGAGAATATACCCGGATCGAATACACCTATTATATCTCCTGCATAAGCTTCTTCTACAATGTGTCTTTCCTGTGCCATCATCTGCTGTGGCTGTGAAAGCCTTATCTTCTTGCCACCCTGAACGTGGTTAGCTTCCATACCGGCAGTGAACTTTCCTGAACATATACGCATAAATGCAATTCTATCTCTATGTGCCTTATTCATATTAGCCTGTATCTTAAATACAAAAGCAGAGAAATCTTCCTTAAATGGGTCTATAAGACCTACTGACGAATTACGTGGAAGTGGTGATGTAGTCATATCAAGGAAATGCTGTAAAAATGTCTCTACACCAAAGTTAGTAAGTGCTGAACCAAAGAATACAGGTGTTAAATCTCCTGCCTGAACCTTGGCAAGATCAAATTCTGCACTTGCACCATCTAAGAGTTCCACATCTTCTTCAAGCTTAGCCCAGTAATCATCACCAATCTCTGCCTTAAGCTCATCATCATCTATTGATATATTCTTAGTATCTACTTCCTTCTGTCCATTCATTGCCGCCTTAAAGAGTGATACCTCTTTCTGCTTTCTGTCATATACACCCTTAAATGCCTTACCACAGCCTATAGGCCAGTTGATAGGACAAGTAGCAATTCCAAGTACATTTTCTATCTCATCAAGAAGCTCGAATGGGTCGTTGGCTTCTCTATCCATTTTATTAATAAATGTAAAGATCGGAATATGTCTCATAACACATACTTTAAAAAGCTTAATAGTCTGTTTCTCAACACCCTTTGAAGCATCTATAACCATTACGGCTGAGTCAGCAGCCATAAGAGTTCTATAAGTATCCTCTGAGAAATCTTCGTGTCCAGGTGTATCAAGAATATTAATGCAATATCCATCATAATTAAACTGAAGTACTGAAGATGTTACAGAGATACCTCTTTCCTTCTCAATCTCCATCCAGTCTGATACTGCGTGTTTCGCTGTCTTCTTACCCTTTACAGAACCAGCAAGATTAATAGCACCACCATATAACAAGAACTTCTCAGTAAGTGTTGTCTTACCAGCATCCGGGTGGGATATGATTGCAAATGTCCTTCTTTTCTTAATTTCACTTGTAATATCTGACATAATTTCTCCATTTCTTAAATCATTTTACACTTTAACTAATCTAGTATATAGTATCCATCAATTTAATTCAACTACTTAGTGCCGGACTATTTTATAAACTACTCAGTTTATTCTATTACCTATTCCAGATAATTACTCTACAGTTAAGCTTCTTCCCAGTGCAAAGGAATATATTACTTTTTCTTTAACCTTTAAGCCTGTTATCTGTGACAGTGCCATAGCATAGTAATCAAGCTGGATAGAATATCTTCTTCTAAGCTCGTCCTCTCCTGCCCTGCCTCTTAACACCCGGTCAGTCTTATAATCAACTATAACAAGCTGTCCGTCTTCAATAAAATACAGGTCAATGACACCCTGTACAAGCTGTCTGTCATATTCAAATACAAATGGCTGTTCCCTTTTTACAGTGCCGTAAGCATATGCACTCTTAATTCTTTCACCTATTGATGATCCTGCAAATGTATCTATATCCTTAAGCTTTATGCATTCAGCTTGTTTTAATGACAGCTTTTCTTCTCTTACCATTCTGTCAATTTCATTCTTTATATCCTCAGTACTTTCAGCTTTTGAATAATTCAGACATTCCATAACCCTGTGGTATGCCGTTCCACGTTCATTACTTACAAGCTCTTTTTCTTCACTGCTTATAAACTTAGGAACTGTTGGAATATATTCGTCTGCAGCTTCAGATTCTATCCCGCCGTCTGCTTCTTTAACACCGCCAGCCGCTTCTTTAATTCTTTCTGCCTCCATAATGCCCACAGCCTTTTTGATACTGTCTGCCGCAAAAGCATTTTGCTCGTAATCTGCTTCATTCTGCATTTTCTTTAACTCACTGACAGTTACTTTTACTTTTCTGTCTGCATCAGGGTCTTTAATATATGGCGGAAGCTCCTTTAAAGGCGAAGTTCCATAGGCTGTTTTTTCGCCTACCTGACTTTCATCTGTTGCTTGGCTTTCGGCCTGGTCTATGTCCGATTTGTTCAATAAAGAATTAATTTCTTCCACGCCAATAAGCTTTATATTGAATTCGCCTTTATTGTATTCCTTTCCAGTAAGTACAACTGGAATTACCATATCTGCGAACTTGTCTATCTTCTCGCAGTCAGCATAAGAATATATTCCAGACATTCTAATCTCGTCAGCAATTGAATTCCAGCCTGTCATTGCCTTGTCTGTGTCAGTGACATTTCCCATCATAATAAGCTTTTCCCTTGCTCGTGTCATTGCAACATACAGAACTCTTTCTTCCTCGGATATTCCATCTCTTACAATCTTTCTTGCAATCGCCCCTTTTATAATAGTAGATGTCTTGGTCTTGCGGTCAAGATTAACATAATCAGCACCTATGCCCAGCTCTTTATCAATAACAATCCTGCTTCTTGCATCCATTTTATTAATCTGCTTGTTAAGTCCGGCTACAATTACAACCGGAAACTCAAGGCCCTTGCTCTTATGTATGCTCATTACCCTTACAGAGTCGCCGTTATCCCCCATACCCTGTGAGTCGGTTATATCTATGTCGTATTTCTGCAATCTTTCTATATATCTTAAGAAATTAAAAAGTCCGCTATAGCTTGTTCCCTCAAATGAAGATGCCCTGTCCAGAAGCACATCTATATTAGATTGTCTTTTAGCTCCTGCCGGCATAGTTCCTGCGTAATCATAATAACCTGTGTTGTATACAATCTCCCACAGCAAATCATAGATAGTCATTATTCTGGATTTATCTCTTAAGGCATTAAGCTTATCAATAAATGCACTGCATTTCTTATAATCGCAATCCTCGTCCTCATTCTCTGCTATGCTTTTCATCTGCCTGATAAGAAACTTCTGTGAATATTTCTTTCCTGATATTCTTATCTTGCATAATTCATCTTCCGTAAAACCTCCAAAGTATGACAGAAGCACAGAAGCCATAGGTATATCCTGCAATGGATTGTCTATGCAGGTAAGCAGGCTTATAAGTACCTTTATCTCCCTTAATTTAAAATACTGCTGTGCAGTATCTGCCATAGCCGGCACTCCGCAGTCAAGCAGTTCATTGACAAGCACATCTGCCCAGCCTGTAAGCGTTCTTGTGAGAATAACAATATCACCATATTTTATTCTCCTGTAATCTTCAAGGTCAGCATCATACACGTAATAAGCATTATCTTCTGACATAAGTTCTCTTATTCTTAATGCGGCATATCTTGCCTCTGCCCTTATTCCATCGCCGTCCTCATCACCCGACATATCAACAAGCACAATATCTGTGCTTTTCTCACTGTCCTGCCCGAAGTTTCTTTTATCCTCACACGCTGGATAATCTAACCCACAGTTAAGCTGCTGCCTATCATCATACTGTATGCCGCAGAAATTCTTATTCATAACACGGAAGAACACATCATTGGTACTATCAAGAACATTACTTCTGCTTCGGAAATTCTTCTGTAATTCTATCTTACAAGAACTTATATTCTGCTCACCACCGCCAAATGATGTATCTTCGCAGTCATTATACTGTGCTGTATCTTTGCAGTTATCATTCTGCGATGAATAATTATCATACTTGCTCATAAATAACTCAGGACACGCAAGTCTGAACTTATATATACTCTGCTTAACATCTCCAACCATATATACATTATTGAAATAATCGGACATTCTCTGCCTTGATACAGCAGTAAGTATTTCTTCCTGTAACTGGTTGGAATCCTGATACTCGTCTATTAATATCTCATCAAAGCTCTCTGCAAGTTCATCTGCTGTCCTGGTATACTCAATAATACCAGCATTATTCTTTACAAGAATATCAAGTGCAAGATGTTCCATATCATTAAAATCTATTATTCCACGGTCTTTTTTCTGTTCTGACATTCTTTGTGCAAAATCATTAGCAAGCTTTACCATCATAGCAATCATTGGTGCATTAGCTTTCACATCTTCCATTAATGTATCAATATCTGCTGTGAACACACCACTGATAAGGGAATTAATATATTTCTTGAAATTATTTCTTTCATTCTTGACATATTCTTTTAAATCTTCCCTCGCATCAGGCATTTTCTTATTGCTTAATCTGTCAAATACCGTCTTTCTTATTCTTACCGAAAGGTCATCAAAGTCTGGTGCTTCAAGTATTCTTTTGATATTCATATAATCTGAATTGATTGCATCAAGATATGACACCGGACCGTCTACGTGCTGGCAAAGTTCAATCATATATTCATATTTGCGGCAGTAATCACTCAGCGAATTGATAATGCTTTCATACAGGTCAGCTATCGCCCTGTTGTTAGAATTATCTGGTGCTTCATACATATCAAGCGTTTCCTTATACCATTCAGAAGGCCATGGATTGCTTCGTGCAAGATTATATATTTTCTTAATAAGTTCTTCTATATTATGGTCATTACGTCCTGTTCCATAAGCCTCTACAAGATTAATAAAATCCTCATCTGCCTCTGTATAATAGTCCTCAAGAAGCTCCTGCATTACATCATTCTCAAGAAGTGTAATCTCTCCATTATCTGCCGCCCTGAAACCGGGGTCTAATTCAATCTCTGAAAAATGATTTTTTATTATCCACAGACAGAAACTATCTATTGTTGTTATATGTGCATTGTTAATAAGTGCAATCTGCTTTAAAAGATTGGTATCTGTCTCATTATTGTCAAGCATATCATCAAGCCTGTTTCTTATTCTTGCTTTCATCTCTGCTGCGGCGGCCTTGGTAAATGTAACAACAACAAGTCTGTCTATATCCGTGCTGTTCTCACCTGTAATCATATTGATAATTCGTTCAACAAGAACCGCTGTCTTTCCTGAACCTGCGGCGGCTGACACAAGTATATTCCTGTTCTTAGTATCTATTGCCTTAAGCTGTTCATCAGTCCATTTCTTTGCCATCATTACACCTCTGAATTACTGTCAGTTTCTTTGTTATATTCTTCACTATCGTTATACTTTTCTGTACTGTTATGCTCTTTACTACTGCTGTACGCTTCACCGCTGTTATTCTCATCTATTAATTTCCATATATCTTCTTTGCTTAAGTTTAGAAGTCTTCGATAACTTGCCCCCGGCATATCTGTGCTAAATCCACACACACTGTTATACTGACAATAAGTACAACTGTTCTCATTACCCTTAATATACGGATTGATATTAATGCTTCCATTAAGTATCTTTCCTGCGTTATTGACATTTTCTTTATCAACATATTCACCAAGCTTATCGAACTCATCAGTTGTCATAACCCTGCTGTATCGCATATCAAGTTCACCAGATTTATTGTAACTGACAGGAATATTAACAGATGAACCCTCTGTTGAATCCATCATACTTATAATATTCTTATTAGAATTAACAACGCCCTTCATTCTTAATTCTTTTCTTATAAGTGCCTCGAGCTCTTCATCATCTTTCGTCGCCTCAACTATCGGGTCCTGAATATTATAATATAAAAGCCCTGCTGGAATTATATTCTTGTCACCATATTTCTTCTTTTCATATATCATTGCTTCCCTCATATATGTAAGGAGCTGGATTTTCAAGCCATAATATGTCTTTAAAAGATTAAAATCTGACTGTCCTGTCTTGTAATCCACGACTTTGACATATAAATTTTCGTCATCCTCGCACACATCTATACGGTCTATCTTGCCCTTCATATAAAATAGTACATCGTGCGGAAGTTCTTCTATCTGTGTAAGAAATCCCTTCTCAAATGCATCTGGCCTGAATATTCCGTCAGCAAGCTGCTTTCCAATTGCCCACAGTGTCCTGTCAGCGTAATTCTTCATTCTCTGTATAAGATACTCATTACGGCTTGAGTCCTTAAGTATCGTATTACCATAATTCTCAGCTATTGCATTGATACTCTCTGATACCATCTGGCTTCTTTCCTCATCACTTAAAAGCACGAATGATTTATTGTTCTGCTTTATATTTTTTGACACATCTTCAATTACAGCGTGAAGAATTGTACCAAAGTCATTAACCGCAAACTGATATTCTTCCCTCTCTTTAAGCCCAAGTCCATACTGGCAGAAATATGCGAACTGGCACGAAGCGAACTGTTCAAATGATGTTACGCTTCCTGTAAGCTCCCTTCCATATAATTCAAGTGCAATTCCCTCTGCAAGCACTTTATTAAGATTGCCCTCGCTCCATACAATGTCTGCTTTTGGAATTCGTATATATGCGTGTTCTGCAAATGTATCCTCTCTTGCGTACTCTTTAACAAGCGGAAACATTTTCTTAATCATTCTTATTATGTAAGAAGGAAGAACCGCTTTCATATCCATGCCATTGCGTGCATAAGTTATATAAAGCTTTTCTGATGTCTTTGTCATAATAAGGTATAAATAAAATCTCTGAATAAACGCTTTTTCCCTGACTGACATTGATAATGATACGTCCATACCCTTAAGCCTGTCCCTGTCTGTTTCTGAAAGAACGCTTCTGTTGTCGCTTTTTTTTGGAACATACCCATCATTAACGCCCGCAAAGAACATTACCTTTATATTATCAAGTCTTGTTCTCTCAATATCACCTATTACAACGCAGTCGTTAGCCGGAGGTATAAGTCCTATCTTAATCTCCTCCAATCCAGATGCTATAATATGATTGTATTCTTTTAATGAAACCTTCTCACTGCCTAATAATTCAACTATCTTATCTAATAGTTCTATTATCTTCTTATATATCTGTCCATATTCTTCACTATCCACATCTATAGATGACAGCTTTCTCTCGCAGTCAAGTCCGGCTATGAATTCATATAAAGCCCTGGTAATGGCAGCTACATTTCCATCTGCCTCCTTAATATCTTTGTGAAGAACATCTATTGGAGTAATGACTTCGCGTCTTAATCTGTTAAGAAGTCCAAGGTCTGTATCTTCCCTTCCTGTCCTGAACTTTCTTATCCATTCATTGTTCCACTGCTTCCTGCCCTTTATGCCAACCGCAAGACAATAATTATCAAGAATATCTATCTCATCTCTTGTAAGTTGGGTAAATCCTGTTCTTAGATATCTGAACATACTGTCATAGGCATAATTCTTCTCGATAATATCAAGTACTGCGGTAATCATTTCCACTAAGCAGTTATCTGTTATATGACGTTTCTGGTCTAAGAAAAATGGTATTTCATTCTGGGAAAATATATTAGCGGCAAGCTTTCCATACACACCAATATCACCTGTAACAACCGCTATATCACTGTATCTGTAGCCTGACAGACGTGTAAGCTCAAGTATCTTTCCTGTTATATACTGCAATTCGTCCTTCGGCGTTGTCCCTGCATACAAAGCTATATCATTTACTTCACCATTATAATGCCTGCTTCCAGCCCTGAATATATTCTTTTCAAGAAATGCAAGCTCCTTTGACGACTTAAAACGTGATATATTATCATCATCAATCATCACAGCATTTTCTATATTAATATGCTGTTCATCACATATCTTATACAAATGTGCCACTGTATCCTTAGTCATATAGAAAAGGTTCTCAATGCCCTCATTGACATTAACCTTCTCACTTGTATCTATAGTCAGTGCCACCTTAATATCCGTGCATATATCAAGAAGCAGACCAATAAGCCTGTACTGTACAGGCGTAAAGCCAGTAAAACCATCAAGTGCTATCACACTGTCTTTAAGCTTTTCTGACTCCTGCACTTTCCTGCACAGAAGATCAAGTATCTCCTCTGATGTAATGTAATTATCTTTTATAAAATTCCTAAATCCACTATAAACAACATTAATGTCACTTAATTTCATTCCAAGCAGACTGTTATTATCAACAGTTTTATTAATTTCATCTATCTTATCAACAGTTATATCATACTGTAACATCTCTGATATGACTGATTTCATCTCAGCCACAAAACCGGTATTGGATATATTACCACTAAAGAATCGAAGTTCTTTCTTGTGCTGTTCTAATATTCTTCTTACTATAAGATTCTTTCCTGTATCATCTAGCACCGGATAGTCAGAAGCCCCGACCTCCTCAAATACTCTATAAGCAAGCCTTTCAAAGCTTATGACATCTATATTAAGAATTCCCTTTCGTGGGTGAAGCTCAACTACACGCTTCTGTGTTGCCATAGTGTACTGCTCTGGCACGATAATTATATAATCTGTGTTTGCCTTCCTAATCGATTAAGCTACCAAAGAACTATATAAATATGTTGACTTGCCAGCACCCGATCCTCCAAGTATAAGTTGTAATGACATAATAATCCTCATTTCCGTGCACATTTTTATTCAATGAAACTCATTTAAGTATACCATATATAAGTTCTATTTATATATGAATGCTCATATATTTTATCAAAATAAATGTGTGTTATATGAGGGGGATATATGAGCGGTTCAACCAGGATTGTGGTAATTCCACTTAAGAAACTGATAATTATGGTATGCGTAATTGCTGCTCTTATTATATTAGCGGCAATATTTATATTTGGCGGAAGCAGTTCAGATGCTGCCAAAAGTACAGGTGTTAATATAAGCACCAGCACTGACACAGTAAAAAAGAATACATCTTGTCCTACATATTCACCAGGTGTATACACTTCCTCAATACTTCTTAATGGTACTCCTATAGATATTCAGGTTACAGTTGACTCCGACAATATCAACAATATCGAAATGATTAATCTTTCAGAGTCCGTGCAGACTATGTATCCTATGCTTAATTCTTCATTTGATGAGATAAAGACCGCCGTTATCAACAACGGCTCAACAGATAATATCACCTACAATGCAGGTAGTAAATATACAGCAACTATGCTGTTATCAGCTATAGACAGTGCACTTGCCAAGGCAAGGAACTAACTGCGTAAAGCATTTAAGTCTTTCAGATAAACTTTTTACATCAGACACAGCCGTCTGTAACACACTTTCTATACAGACGTATGTAAAAACTTCGGGTAATCTATATCCAGGTTGTTCATAGATTACCCGAAGTTCTATTTTAATTATTAGTTCTCAAAATAACTTATCCCGTCATCATTACTTACATTAATAAAGCCTGCATAACCTCTTTCTTCAAGCTTTCCTAAGAACTTGCCCATCTTCTTTGGCTTAACATAAAGTGAACATATCTTGCCTTCTGCCCTGTACTTTTCTGCAAGCTTATAAGCTGCTGTAAGCTCGCCCTCATCGTACATTACTGCTATCTTATTGCCCTTATTAGGGAGGTCAATTCCGTGTTCCATAAGTATAGAGAATATTCTCTCAAATCCGATAGAAAATCCTACTGCACTTACCTGCTGTCCTAAGAACTTGCCAATAAGGTTATCATATCTTCCACCGCCTGCAATAGCGCCCTTAAAGTCAATGCTTTCAACTTCAAATACTGTTCCTGTGTAGTATCCCTGTCCTCTTACTAATGAAAGGTCAAATACAACATTGAACTCGCCATTGCAAAGCTCATTAACTGACTTCATAATATATTCAAGACTTTCTGCTGGTGCTTTATCTACAAGAATATCTTTAACTGACTCTAAAGAAATCTCCTGTGGATTACTTACATTTGCAAGAAATCCTGTAAACTTAGCTATAGCTGCTTCTGCGAATTCCTTCTCCTCAAGTTCATTCTTAACACCTTCAAGACCAATCTTATCCATCTTATCAAATGTTATACATACACTGTCAAGCTGGCTTTCTTCAAATCCACAGTCCATAAGAAATGCTCTTAAAAGTCGTCTGTCATTAACTTTAACCTTAAAGTTCTTCATTCCTATAGCCTTAAGTGCTTTAGTTGTTATAAGTATAAGCTCAACCTCTGAATCTCTTGAATCAGAACCTATAATATCTATATCACACTGTACGAATTCTCTTAATCTGCCCTTCTGTGGACGTTCTGCCCTATACACTCTGTCCATCTGTATACACTTCATTGGAAGTGTAAGCTTGTCCTTATTATTAGCAAAATATCTGCTTAAAGGAAGCGTAAGGTCATATCTTAATCCCATATCTGCAAGAACATTTTCATTCTGTGAAGTAACTCCGCTTGCAAGTGCCTTGTCAAGCTTGTCGCCTCTCTTCATAATCTTAAATATAAGATTAAGGTTTTCGCCACCATCACTCTTATCAAGATTTTCAATATCTTCAATAACCGGAGTTGTTATATGTTCAAAACCATTCTCTACATATACTTTTAATATTTCATCCTGGAGATAATCTCTTATCTCTACTTCATTAGGAAGATAATCATTAGTACCTTTTACAGATGTAATCTTCATTCCATTGTCCTCCATTATTACAATTATTACACAATAACTCCCACCATTATATGTGGCGGGAGTTACTTAAACACATTCAATTAACAATTATGCTTCGTCTATAGCTTTACCTATATCGTGACGCATATATTTATTATCA
>OGHA01000838.1_pt1 | contig 15344 bp, 13 predicted proteins | sample 1571361 | NCBI WGS metagenome assembly OGHA01 (sample SAMEA2581970, study PRJEB24529) | metagenome | biome: Human gut stool | place: China | collected 2011 | reverse complement strand
TATTATTCGCGCTTGCCGTCTGGACGAGCTGCCCCAGTTGCTGAACATCCTGAAGGGTGATTTGTCTGTTGTTGGTCCCCGCCCGGAGCGCCCGGAGATTGCTGCCCAGTATTGCGAGGAAATGCCGGAGTTTGCGCTGCGTCTGCAGGCAAAGGCGGGCTTAACCGGTTATGCGCAGGTGTACGGCAAATACAATACCACCCCCTACGATAAGCTGCAGATGGATTTGATGTACATTGCGCATCCCAGCCTGATCGAGGATTTGAAAATCATGCTGGCGACCGTGAAGATCCTGTTTATGCCTGAAAGCACCGAGGGGGTAGAGGAAGGACAGACAACTGCCATGGGCGGCGGAAATCATTGATTTCTTGCCTGCTGGATGCCCCTATGCCAAAACGCATGGGTCAATGGAAGCAACGGAAATGAAATAAAACGGCTCAGACTCTTTGAGATTGAGTCTGGGCTGTAATCTTTGATATGCGGAGAGGAAGAAAAGATGGGAACTACGAAGCAGCCACTTATTACTGTTGTAATGCCGAACTATAATGGTCATCGTTTTGTAGAGCAGGCAATCGACAGTGTACTTCATCAAACTTACCCTAATTTTGAGCTGCTGGTAGTAGATGATTGCTCGAAAGATGATTCATTAAGTCTCATCCAGCAAAAGGCGCAGAGCGATAACAGAATTAAGATAATTGCGTTGGAACACAATGCTGGCGTGGCAAATGCAAGAAATGTCGGTATTAAAGAGGCAAGGGGAGAGTTCATTGCCCTTCTGGACAATGACGACCTGTGGACTGAAGACAAGCTGGAGCGTCAGCTTACGCTGGCGGGAAATGGCGCAGATATTGTCTACTGCTCTTATGACTTTATTGATGAGCAAAACAACCCCATTAAGAAGCCTTTTATCGTTCCGCAGCAGACGAACTTTCATAAAATGCTGGCATCAAGCGTTATTAGCTGTTCCACAAGTTTTATCAAGACAGAACTGATGCAAGCGCATCCTTTCAACTCAGACTTTTATCATGAGGATTATGTCCTGTGGATGGAATTGCTCCGGGTTTGCCCAACTGCATACGGTGATCCGAAAGTGCTGATGCACTACCGTCAGGTTACTGGATCGAGATCAAACAAAAAGAGCAATGCGGCAAAGGAACGGTGGAACACGTATCGTAAGGCATTAAAACTCAATGCAGTAACAAGTGTGTGGGCGTTTGTGAGATATGCTGTGAAGGGCGTAGTCAAGTACTACCTGTAAGTAGAGGTTTTTATATGAAGTACGTTTCATTTACGTTTGATGACGGCAGAAGAGATAACTTTACCTGTGCATACCCTGTTATGAAGAAGTATGGTATCCCCGGCACGCTGTTTTGCACAACCGGTTATATCGATGGAACTTGGCAGAAGGATGAATCCTGGCATAGTGCAGGCGAAGCGATTCATGTGGATGAATTGAAAGAGCTTCAACAGAATGGATGGGAGATTGCCCTTCATGGGGATAAGCATACAACAGAAGTTAACGACTTGAAGTGTGCATCTCAAAAGATGACACAGTGGGGATTTTCAACTCGACCGATTGGCTTTTCCATGCCTAATTCCAACATTAGTAAAGAAAAGCTCGATGCGGTTGTTAATGCTTATTTAGGTTCGGAACTGCTGTACATCCGGGCTGGAAGAAAGATTGATACAAAGAGTCTTTCCGCAAAGATTCTGTTTGCATTATACACATACGGACATGTGCAGTGGGCTTATAATCATTTCAATAATAAAAATCTGACGGAATTGACGAATATTGACAGGAAACAAGTATATTCCATTGTTGTTCGTTTCAAGGATGATCCTAGGATGATTGCAAGGTTTATTGAGCAAATGCCGAATAACACTTGTGCGGTTCTGATGCTCCATAGCATTCTGTCGGAGGATAGTCAGTATTACGGAACAGATCCGTGGAACTGGAGCCTTGTGCGTTTTCAGAGATTCTGTGAAGAAATGGATAAGCTAAGAAATGCTGATAAGATTCGAATGGCAACACTTGAGCAAATTGTAAATGGAAAATTGGGAAGATGAAGAGGTATGGGGATGGAAACGATAAAGAACCCAGTCATCGTGTGGAGCATTGATGATTTTAATACTTTAGGCTTACTGCGTGAGTTAGGGCAGAGCGGACTTGACTTGGTTTTCCTTATAAAAGGAAAAGCAGGTTATGCCTCTAAAAGTAAGTACTGCGTGAACTATGTAGAAACCGAGTCCATACAGGCTGGTTACGAATATCTAATGGCAACATATAAATCGGCAGACCTTAAGCCGGTTCTTGTTGTTGCAAGTGATGAAATCATTACCTTTGTTGATCAGCATCGTAAAGAAATGGAACCGCTCTTTATCCTTCCGGGGACAAAAGAGCAGGGGAACATTGAAAAGTATATCGATAAGAATACCATGACGGCTTTAGCTGAAGATATTGGGATTCTCTGCCCACAGTCTAAAGAAGTTCGTTGGGATTCCTCAATTGAAGGCGTGAAATACCCGTGTCTGATTAAGCCCAGCCACCAGACAGAAGGTCATTATAATGAGTTTAAATTCAAGGTCTGCCAAAACGAAAAAGAACTAAGGCAGACGTTGCGCTTTGTACGGCATGAGTCAGTATTCATTTTGCAGCAGTACATCCAAAAGGAAAAAGATCTATTGGTGTACGGTGGGCGTATGCATGATGGAAAAACCATTATTGCGGGAGCCATGATTCGTGATCGGCTTGCTGACAGTGGTTCGTCATCACACGGATATATTACTTGCGACGTGCCTGAATGTGCAGATACCAGAAAGATAGCTGAATTCCTAGAAAAGATTGACTATTATGGTCTATTCAGTTTTGAGTATGGCATGATAGGAGATAAAGCATATTTCTTTGAAGTGAATCTGAGAAATGATGGAACATCGCATTATTTCTTCCAAGCTGGTGCAAATATTCCCTTGGCCTATGTGTATAGCTGCATTGGTAAGGACTATTCAGAGATCCCGGTAAAGGCTACCAAGAAGGCTTGGTTTATTGATGAGGTCTTTGATGTTGAGAACGTAATAAAAGGTGTCATTTCAAAAGAGCAATGGAAAAAGGAAATGGCGGAAGCGACAATCTTCAAATATTACGATAGGGAAGATCCGGAACCTTGGGAGGCTGTAAAAAAGACAAGGGTCAAGCAGATTGCACAGGACTTTCTTTTGAAAAAGTATCGGCTCTATATCGTTGCGCTACTGGATAAACTTGGGCTGAGAAAATAAAACCGGAAAAGCAATTAATTGTAACTTGTAAAGGAGATAAAACGAAATGAAGGTACTATTTGTTAGTTTCCTGCCGATGGAGCATGAGTTAGACAAGGATTTACGTGATGCATTTGAACGTGTATACACCAGATCTTGGTATATTGAGGGCGTAGAGGACGAGAACTTTGAGAAAGCATTTGCACAGTATTGCAATACAAAGTACTGTGTCGGAGTAGGAAATGGATTGGATGCGCTAATGCTTGCGTTAAAGGCATTAGGTGTCGGAGAAGGTGACGAAGTGATCGTTCCGTCAAACACTTACATTGCCACAGCGCTTGCGGTAACATACGTTGGAGCAAAACCAGTCTTTGTCGAGCCGGATATCAAAACGTTTAATATTGATCCCAATCGAATTGAAGCGGCAATTACTGACAAGACAAAAGCTATTATGCCTGTGCATCTCTATGGGCAAGCGTGCGATATGGATCCTATTATGGAGATTGCGCACAAGCATGGACTCTATGTTGTCGAGGATTGTGCACAAGCACATGGTGCAACATATAAAGGTAAAAAGATAGGATCTTTTGGTGATGCCGCTGGGTTTAGTTTCTATCCCGGCAAAAATCTTGGCGCTCTCGGTGATGCGGGTGCAGTGGTGACCAATAATAAGGAATTGGCAGATAAAGTTCGGGCTTTAGGCAATTATGGATCTGATTATAAGTATCACCACATTTATCTGGGCAACAACTCTCGGCTGGATGAAATGCAGGCAGCTTTCCTGTCTGCAAAACTGCCGCATCTTGACAAAATCAATGAAGAGAGAAGAAAAATTGCGAACAGATACCTGAACGGTATTACAAATACAGAAATAGTGCTCCCGCACATTCCGGAGTATGCGAACCCTGTGTGGCATATCTTCGGCATTCGCTGCAAGAGAAGAACGGAATTGGAAGCATTCCTGAATGAAAGAGGGATTGGAACAAATAAACACTATCCTATTCCAATGCATCTCCAGGAATGCTATAAGAACCTTGGTTTTAAGAATGGAGATTTCCCAATCGCTGAAGAAATAAGCGCAACAGAGTTAAGCATTCCAATGTACTACGGAATGGCTGACCAGGAAATTCAATATGTAATTGACTCAATCAATGAATTCGAGTGAGGGGAAACATAATGTATTTAAGAAAACTTGAGTCAAAAGATGCACCGGCAATGCTTTCTTGGATGCATGATGAAGGTGTTGTGGGTCATTTACATACAAATTTTGCTTCTAAATCCTTGAAGGATTGTGAGAAGTTTATCGCTGCATCGCAGAATATGGATGAGGATGCGCATTTTGCAATCGCATCTGACGAAGATGAGTACATGGGTACTGTAAGTCTAAAGCACATCGATAGAAATGCAGGAACAGCAGAGTTTGCAATAACAGTGCGCAGGGAGTCTATGGGGCGCGGGTATTCATGGTTTGGAATGGAAGCAATTTTGGAGAAGGCATTTTCTGATTTCGGGTTGGAGAGTGTTTATTGGTGCGTATCTCGGAAGAATAAAAGAGCTGTTCGTTTTTATGACAAGCATAATTTTCATGAGGCATTGGATATTCCTGCTGAGGTTCTCAAAAGGTATACAGGAGAAGATGATTTAAAGTGGTATTCAGTCCTCAAAGGTGACGTGCTTGATAACAGGAAAACGGTTGCAGGATGTGATGTCATTAGGATTAAAACAATTCCTACAGTAGATGCCGGAGAGTTGTCGTTCTTTGAAGCAAATCATGATGTTGGATTCGATATAAAGCGGATTTATTATATTTCAAAGGTTCCAGAAGGAGTTCGGCGCGGATTTCATGCACATAAAGAACTCAAACAGTTGTTGTTCTGCCCATACGGAAAAATACAGTTGATTCTGGAAAATGAGCTGGGACGTGAAGAGATTGAGCTTAGTGATCCGTCGATTGGTGTTGTAATTGATAGGCCAACATGGAGAGAGATGCTGTGGTTGCAGAAGGATTCTGTTTTGTGTGTGGCAGCCTCGGATTATTACAAAGTGGAAGATTACATCAGAGACTATAAGGAATTCATCGAATATATCAATTGCAGGAGAGATAAATGAAAAACGGGTTGTTGACATGTATTGTTCTGACATATAGAAATGGCGAGTTCCTATTTGAAACTATAGACTCCATTCTGATGCAAGATTATCCGCACATTGAGCTTATTGTCGCAGAAGATGGTGCCCCAGACTTTGATGCAGAAACCTTGAGAAAATATATTGGGCAGAAGAAAAAAGAGAATCTGGAGAATGTTGTTATATATTCAAATTCTCCCAATCTTGGCACCGTGAAAAATGTAAATAAGGCACTTCGTAAAACCCAAGGAGAGTATGTAAAGATTATTGCAGGAGATGATGCCTATCCGGACAGCAATACTTTTTCAAGGCAAGTTGCATATTTACAAGATAATGAGGGCTTATTTGTGGCAGGAGATACGATTTCCTGTGACGATAAAATGAATGAAAGATATCGGGTAGGATTCTCCTATTGCAAGAAAAATCCATTGCAGGGTAGCCGAAAAGCACTATATCGATATTTGGTTCTTAAGGAATTGGGACTGCTTGCCACACAGGTATGCTGTTTCCGTAGAGAGCTCTTTGAGCAGCTCGGATATTATGATGAAAGATATATTCTGCTGGAAGATATGCCAATGGAGAAGCGTATAGTTCTGAGCAATACAAAAATCAACTACTTTCAGCATCCTGCGGTTATGCATCGAGGAGATGTTGGAACATCTACTAGTTCAGAGGCGTTTGATTCAAGGAAGTATAAGTATTACCTCGATTTATTCCATGAATCTGAAAACAATTATGTCGTAGATTCAGGGGTGCTAGGTGTATTCCCGGCGTATATGAGAAAACGCCTGTGCAAGTATCGATTGGATATGTGCAAACTGAATGAAAAGGAAAACTTAAAAAAGCAGAAAATCGTTTTGACTTTGAAAAATATATTTCCACTGCTATGGCATATCTCAAAGCATAAAAAAAGTTTGGCCACATATGGAAAAAGCTTCTTATCAACGTTGAGTGGGAGAAAGTAATGAAGCAATTAGTAATTCTCTTTACATATTCTTATCCATATTCGCCTCCAACGGAGCAGTTTCTGCATAAGGAAGTTGAGGCATTTGCGACACGCGATGATGTAAATCTACATATTGTCACAATGGGGCGTAATGTGGATATTAAAAAAAAATATGACTCCTTGCTGCGAGATGACGATAGAGAAATTCTACTTAAGCGGCGTTCCAAGCTCGCTGAAATCTTGTCTGGGATACCTAAATTGATTGTAGAATTTCCAGATGTTGCACAGGAAGTTGGCTATTTGTGCTCAACGAGAGCTTTTTCTGATATTAGCAGAACGGTGCAGCAGTATATACAGGCGAATGCTTTCTTTAAAGAGTTTATTTCTCAGTACCATCTTGAAAATGCAAAGGGTTATGACCGTGTGATCTTATATTCCTATTGGCTCGGTACGAACTCTATTTTGTCATGTATGCTGAAAAAGCATCTGGAAAAACATCTCAAGTGCCCTGTACTGGCCGTATCTAGAGCACATGGAATGGGAGACTTGTACTTTTCGGAAGATACTGCATTTCGACCTGCACTAAGGATGCTTCAAAACGGGCAGGATATGATTTTTTCCATTAGCGCAAACGGATGTGATGTTTTGAAGAAACAGGGTTTCAAAAATGTCAGCCTTTTTCGGTTGGGAGTGAATCGCTCATTTGAGTTTGATTGTCCCAAGAAGAATAGTTCCTTGATTGTTAGTTGCTCTTCTGTCGATGATAATAAGCGTGTAATTGATATAGCAAAGGCTATCTCAAATATTCGGGATAAGAGTTTGGAATGGGTTCATTTTGGCGGAGGCATAAAAGAAAAAGAACTCAGAGAATGGTGCGATTCTATGATGCCTCCAAATATCCGATATAGAATAAATGGTGTTACCCCTCACGAAGATATAATGAAGTTCTATGCTGACAACTGCCCTGTACTGTTCATCAATTTGTCGTATGTTGAGGGTATTCCAGTATCAATTATGGAGGCGTTTTCCTACGGAATTCCAGCGCTTGCAACAGATGTGGGGGCAACAAGAGAACTAGTTCAAAATCAGAGCAATGGATATTTGATTAAGAGAGATTATACGATTGAGAAAGTCTCGGATCTGATTCAACGGCATTTGATGCTGAGTGATGAGGAAATTAATCGGTATCGAAAAGCCGCCGAGAGAACATGGAAGTTGGAATATCAAGAAGGAAACTTTACATCGTTTGTTGAGGCACTACTAGATATAGAGGAATGAATGTGATGCTGACAAGCAGTAATATATGCAAAAAATTATATGTGGTCTTATTGGCTGTATATTTTGCTACAATTCCAATTGAAAATGTATTGGAGACAGGGCATGGTTCAATCCATAAGTTTTTGGGAATAGGCATCTTAGCACTTGCTGTTCTTCTTATTGATTTTAGACATTTTAAAGTCGGTGGATTGAAGTACATATTAGTATTTGTTGGGATTTGTGGGTTGTCTCTTTTTTGGACATTTAAGGATACCGGAAATGACTATTTAAGGACTGTTCTTTTTTTAACTTTCTTTACAGCTGTCGTTCTTCAGGTGAACCTCACGCGTTCAGAATTTGAGTTTTTACGATTTTCTATTTGTACAGTTTCAGCGATTCTCTCTGCAATGATGATTTTTAGTAAAAAATATCAAGTGGTTAGTTTGGTTGATTCTGGCAGATATACATTTGGCATAAATGGAACAGAAGTAGATAATAACAATTTCTGTCTGGCTCTGGCTTTTTCAATTTTGTTTGCGGTGGATTATTTGGCAAAAAAACGAGAGAGGTTTAAGCTGTATTACATTGGATTAGCAGCGTTATCTCTGGCAGCAATGCTTTTCACTGGGTCAAGAGGTGGCTTCTTGGGCTTGATTGCGGGGCTTGCAGGGTATATGTGGATATATGGTGAAGGTCGTATTAAGCCAAGTACCATCTTTTTTTGTTCGGTCGGAGTGGTTTGTGCATATTTTCTTGCTATACAGATTTTACCGGAAACGCTACTTGCTAGATTTACAATTGCGAGTGTTGTAAAGAGTGGCGGAACAGGCCGTACAACAATTTGGCTGAATGCACTAGATGCGTTTTGGAATGGAAATCCACTAAGAATGATTGTGGGATATGGATTTGGAAGTTTCCCTCGATTTCTAAAGTTTTTCTGCGGAAGATATAAAGCGGCACACAATGATTTTGTCCAAATTTTGATTGAATTAGGTATAGGTGGTTGCGTATATTACGTTTTCTGTTTGTGCAATGCATTGAAAAGAATGAAAAATGAAAGAAAACCGCTTAACTTCTCAATAGTCGCACTGCTTATTATCGGCGGAATTAGCATGGAGCTTTTTATTAAGAAGATGTTCTGGATGGGGATTTTTCTTTCTTTTATTAAAATTGAAGAGGTCAATTCCGTGGAAATATAACGGTAGTATGAACAGTGATACTACGATAAGATGTATAGGAATAGATGATGGCAAAGTAATATAAAATAATACAATACGCTGTTTTATATTTAAGGGAGGAAGACCGTGGAAGATAAAAAAAACAAGGTGCTGTTAAGCATAATCATACCAGTTTATAAGGTCGAGGCCTATATCGATCAGTGCATAACATCGATTCTTCAGCAAAATAGCGATGAACTTGAAATTGTTTTGGTGGATGATGGATCTCCCGATAAATGCCCGGAAATCTGCGACAAGTATGCTTTCCAATGCAATAACATAACTGTTATCCATAAAGAAAATGGCGGATTGGTATCAGCAAGAAAACACGGAATCCAGAAAGCAAAAGGGACGTATATCACATTTGTAGACAGCGATGATTGGGTTGCTGATGGATATTTTTCGAGGATAATCGAAATTGCTAAAAGATATTCTCCGGATATCATAGCGGTCAATAATCATTATAAGGTAGAAATTGACGGGAAAACCATCACGAGTGGCGAAAGTGAAAAAGAAGGGCTATATAGAAAAGAGACTCTTGAAAAAGAAGTTTTTCCTGAGTTACTCTACAAAGAGCCGTTCTATTCCTTTGGAGTGACTCCAGCTCTTTGCTTAAAAACGATGAAAAAAGAGTTATTAATAGAATCAATAAAGGATGTTCCGGATCAAATCTCGATGGGTGAAGATGTGTGCACATCTTTTCCTGCGATACTTTTAGCTGAAACCGTTTATTTTGCTGATATCTGTGGCTATTATTATCGAATGAATCCGACATCAATCACGCATAAATACGACAAAAACTCAGTAATAAAAATAGAAACACTTCTGAACTATATAGAAAAAAAGTTGGGGCAAGACACAATATATAATATAGGAACACAACTTGACATGTACGCAGTTTGGATTGCTTATTTGACAATAATATCTTTAGTTTTAGGAAGCGAAGATATTCATCGTGATTTAGATAGAGCTGGAGATCTCCTGCGTAATAAACATGTAATAAAGGGGCTCACACAAAAGATTCCTTTAAAAACGAAAATCATATTAAAACTTGCAATAAACAAGAAAACGAACTTACTATTGCTAACCAGAAAGTGCTTTATCTTAAAAGAAAGCATTAAGAAAAAAATAAAACCGTAAACGAAGGAATGAGCAGATGAATACCACACTAGCAAAGAAAAATGTAATAACGTCAATCCTTTATCAGCTAGTAACAGTTGCGTATGGATTGGTTGTCCCACGATTGGTCCTTTCCTCGTTCGGTTCAGAAGTGAATGGATTAACATCCTCTTTATCACAATTTCTGAATTATATTAGTCTGTTAGAAGGTGGGCTTAGCGGCGTTATCATGGCTGCATTGTATAAGCCGCTGGCTAATAAGGATTACGCAAAAGTGAGTGGTGTTATAAAAGCAGCAGACAATTTCTTTAAAAAGATTGCTTTGATTTTTGTTGTGTACACAATTGCACTTGCGGCAATATATCCATTTGTGGTTTCAACATCTTTCTCATGGGGGTTTATTTTTTCATTAACGATTATTATTAGTACATCTCTTTTTATCCAGTATTTCTTTTCGCTATCATATCGACTCCTGATAAATGCGGATCAAAAAGGATATATAGTTTTTTCAACCCTGATTATTTTTACTATATTGAATTTTCTTGTAACATTAATTGTTATTAAAGTCTGTCCTGAAATTCACATATTAAAAGCAGCTTCTGCAATTGTATTTATCGTTCAGCCTATCGCTTTTAATAGATATGTGAAGAAAAACTATAAATTGGACAAGAATGCTGAACCAGATGAAGATGCTATTGCACAGAGATGGGATGGATTTGGTCAGAATATTGCATTCTTTATTCACTCCAATACCGATGTTGTTGTACTGACGATTTTTAGCACGTTAAGCGAGATATCTGTGTATTCAGTTTATATGCTTGTCGTTACTGCATTAAGGACTTTGGTGACTGCGATTTCTTCTTCACTGGCACCATCTCTTGGCAATTCCCTTGCAAAAATGGGCAATAAAGAAGCTAATGAACTGTTTGATAGTTATGAATTTGGCTTAAGTATTATTACAACATTTGCATTCACATGCGGAGCACTTCTTGTAACACCATTTATTCAGGTTTATACCCGTGGTGTTACGGATGCCAATTACTATCAGCCATTGTTTGGCTATTTAATGATGTCAGCCGAAGCTGTATATTGCTTTCGGGATCCGTATGTGACGGTGGCCTATGTTTCTGGAAAGTATAAAGAAACAGCTAAATACGCTTATATTGAGGCAGTACTTAATATCATCATATCGGTTATACTGGTTTCGAAGTTTGGTTTGATAGGTGTGGCAGTGGGAACATTACTAGCTATGACATATAGGATGATTGCCCATATGATATATATTGCAAAGAATCTATTTAAGCGAGAGCTAAAACAATCATTGAAATGCTTGCTGGTGCACTCAATGATTGCCATTTTAAGTGCAATTCTAGTAACACTGTTGATAAGAATTGATGTTCGGAATTATTTTGATTGGATAATTGAGGCAGTGGCTACAGTAGCGGTTGTTGTGACTGTAATGATTGCTGTTTTGTATATGACATACAGAAAGCAATTATGTCTCTTTACAAAGAGGCTTGTTCATAAACATAAGTGATCATATGGGGGATAGTGAGTTGCGATATCCAAGAGATAATTTGAAATTTAGATAAGAGTTTGTTTCGCATGGTTGTGTTCATTTGATTTTGAGGAGAATGATAGCATGAGAGATATTAGCGTTGATGAACTTAAAAGTATCGAACTTGAAATGTTAAAGTTTATTGATGGAGTCTGTAAGAAAGAAGGGCTGCGATACTTTTTATGTGGTGGAACCTTGCTTGGAGCAGTACGTCATCACGGCTTTATACCTTGGGATGATGATATTGATATTTTCATGCCAAGACCTGATTATGAGAGAATGATTGAATTAACAAAGGATTCTGAAGTGTATAGACTTCTCTCAGACGCAGATAGGGGGTATTATTATAATTTTGGAAAACTTGTAGATAGACGAACGCTGTTAATAGAGCAGCAGGTCAACCCAATAGATAGTATGGGAATTTACATTGATATATTCCCTGTGGATGGAATGCCGGAAAGTGCGGCAGAGTGCGATGTGCACTTTGAAAAGCTAGATGGAATAAGGAATAAAATAAATGGATTTTCTCAGGAAAGACCGCATATACGAAAAAACTTGTTGGCGTATATAAGAAGTTGGAACCTATATATAGGAAACAAGAAAAGAAGCCTTTCAAAGGAACAGATTAATTACAAAAGAGAAGCGTTACTATATGAATATGATAATTCAAAAAACGTATTTGTAACTGGTGGCGCATACAAAAAAAAGGATGTTTTTCCGAAAATGTGGATTTCAGAAGGAACATATTTGGAGTTCGAAGGAAAAAAATTCTGCGTTCCTACCCAATACGATAAGTATCTCAAACAGTTATATGGCGACTACATGAAACTCCCGCCCAAAGAAAAGCAAGTTACGCATCATATGTTTAAAGCATACTGGAAAAATTAAGGGTAGAAAGGAATCGTAAAATGGCTAATATTGCAATTTTAACAGCTGGTGGTATCGGATCGCGTACACATCAAGATATCCCAAAGCAATTTTTGAATGTAGATAATAAACCGATTATTATCTATACCTTGGAAGCTTTCCAGCAACACCCTAATATTGACGAGATTTGTGTTGCGATTTTGGAAGGATGGGACCAAATCCTTTGGGCGTATGCAAAACAGTTCAATATAACGAAGCTGAAGTATGTCGTAACTGGTGGATCAACTGGACAAGAATCTATTTTTAATGGACTAAAGGCGATTCGGCAAGACCACAAAGATGATGATGTTGTAGTAGTACATGATGGAAATCGTCCTATGGTAAGTCAGGATATTATCACAGATAACCTTGTGAAACAGAAGCAATATGGCTCAGCCGTGGCCACAATCCCCTGTACGGAGGTTGTTTTTGTATCTGAAAACAAATTAGATTCTGTTAAATCTATTCCGCGTGAGAATTTGCAGAGGACTCAGACTCCACATTCTTACAAATTAGGAGATCTGTGGGATGCTCATATGAAAGCTAGGGAGCTTGGCATTACAAACACTGCTGCTTCATGCTCATTGATGGAAGCTCTGGGAAAGAAAACGTATTTTTCTAAGGGTTCAGAGAAAAACCTTAAAATCACGACAGTTGAGGATATTGAGATTTTCAAGGCTCTTTTGAGCGCCAAGAATGAGGAATGGATAAAATGAAAAATCTTGAAATGGAAGCGGTGAAACGAGTTGCATCACTACCATATGATTGGAGTAGGTTTAATAATAAGGTTCTACTGATTTCAGGGGGAACTGGTTTTATAGGGTCGTTTCTGATCAAGGTTTTACGCTATCGCGTAGATTGCTTCGGGAATAAAATCAAGGTGGTTTCACTTTCCCGAAGAGGAGGAGTGTCCGATGATTATTTGGAGAATTTGGCGGCCGACGTTTGCAACCCTATAGAATATACAGCTCCTGTGGATTTTATTCTTCATCTTGCATCCAACACGCATCCGAAACAGTATGCAGAAGATCCAATTGGAACGATTCTGACCAATATAGATGGATGTAACAACCTGCTGAGACTGGCAGTTGAGAAGAAGGCTCGTTTTTTACTCGCATCGAGTGTTGAAATATACGGTCAGGGCACCGAGAAACCAATGGACGAACACTATTGCGGATATATAGATTGCAATCAAGCAAGAGCTGGCTATAACGAAGCAAAGCGTACCTGTGAAGCATTGACACAATCTTATCGTCAACGATTCGGAATCGATGCTGTCATTGTAAGACTTGCAAGAGTTTTTGGTCCGGACAAGAAAAAAGATACAAAGGCGATGAGCCAATTCATGGACAAAGCAGTCTTAGGTGATGAGATTGTGATGAAAAGCCATGGCGAACAACGATACTCTTATGTCTATATTGCTGATGCGGTAAGCGCACTCATCAAAGTTCTTCTGGATGGAATAGACGGTGAGGCTTACAATATATCCGATGATGATGATGGAAAAACACTTCGAGGATATGCTGAGTATCTTGCGAGCCTTTCGGATCAGAAAGTGAAATTTGAAATCGAAGATAACTCAGCGGTGTCAAAGGCTACATTTGCCTTAATGGATACAACTAAACTGAAAGCCCTAGGTTGGATACCGCTCTATACGGTATGCCAGGGCCTAAAGGAAACATATATAATCAAGCGACAAGAAAATACAGATAGCACAAGAAGATAATCCTGACGGACCTGAGGCATGAAAACTAACAAATCGTATTTACTATGTTTGTAAATGAGTTGACAAGTAGATTTTTATATGGAAAGATAGTTTTGAGTTTTATAGAAGTTTGATTTTAGCCATGCTCAAAGCATGGCTACGCCATCCAGATATGCTACCTCTCCGTGGTGAGCAGCAGGCAACGAGAGTCTATCTTAGCTAAAGCATATAATCGTCAATTCACTCTTTGGATGAGGAAAAGCTATAATGGGAAAGTATTTTGGGACTGATGGCTTCCGTGGGGAAGCTGGAATTACTCTGACCGCTGACCACGCCTACAAGGTTGGCCGATTCCTTGGCTGGTATTACAATGCTCTCCGTGAGCGCAACGGCAACAATGAGTCTGCCCGCATCGTTATCGGCAAGGACACCCGCCGCAGCTCGTATATGTTTGAGTACAGTCTGGTCGCTGGTCTGACTGCTTCCGGCGCAGACGCCTACCTGCTGCACGTTACCACCACGCCGTCTGTGGCCTACATTGCCCGTGTGGATGACTTCGACTGTGGTATCATGATCTCGGCCAGCCATAATCCCTACTACGATAACGGCATCAAGCTGATTGACTGCTATGGTGAGAAGATGCCGGAGGAGATCTTGCTGTTAGTCGAGGATTACATTGACGGAAAACTCCATGTGTTCGATAAGGACTGGCTGGAGCTGCCTTTCGCTCACAGGGAACACATTGGCTGCACGGTGGACTATGTGTCCGGCCGCAACCGCTACATGGGCTATCTGATCAGCCTTGGTATCTATTCCTTCAAGGGTGTCAAGGTTGGTCTGGACTGCGCCAACGGTAGTTCCTGGAACATCGCCAAGTCTGTTTTCGATGCTCTCGGTGCAGACACCTACGTCATCAATGCACAGCCTAACGGCACCAACATCAACAACAATGCAGGCTCCACCCACATCGAGGGCTTGCAGAGGTTCGTGGTTGAAAAGGGCCTGGACATCGGGTTTGCCTATGACGGCGATGCTGATCGTTGCCTGTGTGTGGATGAAAAGGGTAATGTGATCACTGGCGACCATATCCTGTACATCTACGGCTGCTACATGAAGGAGCGTGGCAAGTTGCTGACCAACACCGTGGTCACGACTGTTATGTCCAACTTTGGCCTGTACAAGGCTTTTGATGAGCAGGGGATTGGCTACGCAAAGACCGCCGTAGGCGACAAGTACGTCTACGAGTACATGGCCAAGAAC
>OGHA01000830.1_pt1 | contig 15460 bp, 15 predicted proteins | sample 1571361 | NCBI WGS metagenome assembly OGHA01 (sample SAMEA2581970, study PRJEB24529) | metagenome | biome: Human gut stool | place: China | collected 2011 | reverse complement strand
AGGATCTGCTTGCGTCCCGTGAGGTGGAAAGCATCTTTGAAAACTCGGATTTTGTCTACCTTCTGAATCAGGCGTCCGGTGACCGGCAGATTCTCTCGAAGGCGCTGAACATCTCGCCCAGCCAGCAGAACTACATCACCAATTCCAACGCCGGTGAGGGGCTGATCTTCTATGGCTCGACCATCGTTCCCTTCAAGGACGATTTCCCGAAGGACACCCAGCTCTACCGCATCATGACCACCAAACCCGAAGAAACCGTACAGAACTGATAGGAGGATTTTTGAATATGAACAACAAGATGATTACCATTCCCTACGCGGACGCTATCGAATACGGAGAGAATACCTCTGCGCTGTTTAAGGCTCTGTGGGAGCTGACCGATCTGATCCGACTGGAAAGCGATCTCAAGAAGCATCACCGCGCCTACCTCCATGTGAGGGAGGACATCGACGAAAAGGTCAAGGAGGCGCGTCAGATTATGACCAAGGTATCTGTGGATATGATCGGTTTCTACTTCAAGGTTGATGTTCCCAAGTGCAGCAACAACGATGAGAATACCCCTTTCGCTGACGCGGGTGATGATGAAACCGTTTCTATCCCCAAGGGCGAGTATGAGCTGATGATCGACGATCTGCTCACGATGTCCGAAATCATTCAGTGCGTCGCAGATATGCGCACGCAGGATGTGAAGGCAATCCGTGAGTTCGGCAAGTTCATCCCCGCCTTTGCCGCCTTTGAGAAGAACCGCCTGAACCTCTATCGTGAGGCGGCGAAGGAAGCAGAGGAAATCTTCGACCGTTGGGCGGACGAGATTGACGATCTCGATGAGGACTTCATGGAAGATGAGGACTATGAGCCGAGCGAGTATTACTCCGACTGATGCCCATTGAAATGTTGTCGGGTTTTACAGCCAACATTTCAATGGAAACACAAATCCAACAGAACAGGAGGTACACCACCATACAACTTGACATCATTCATACCGGCGATTGCCTTGAAATCCTGAAAACTCTGCCCGATGATAGCGTTCATTGCTGTGTGACGTCCCCTCCGTATTACGCGCTCCGCGATTACGGCATGGAGGCTCAGATCGGCAGAGAGACAACGCCGAAGGAATATATCTCGCGCCTGACGGAAGTGTTTACCGAAGTCAGGCGCGTTTTGCGTCCGGATGGAACGCTCTGGCTGAACATCTCGGACACCTACGCCGGAAAAGGCAATCAGGGAGATTTCATTGACCCGAAGAACCCCAACGGCAGAAACGGTCAGGCTGTGGCTCTCAACAACAAGGTTGAGGGCTGCAAGCCGAAGGACATGATCGGCATTCCGTGGATGCTGGCTTTTGCCCTCCGTGATACCGGCTGGTATCTGCGCAACGACATCATCTGGATGAAGGACAACCCCATGCCGGAGAGCGTCAAAGACCGCTGCGCCCGCTGCTATGAGCATATTTTCCTGTTCTCCAAGTCGAAAAAGTATTTCTTCGACTACAAGGCAATCTCCGAACCGATTGCCCCCGCAACGGCAGAACGACTCAAGCGCGGCATGAAGGGCGGCAACAAATACGGCAAGCCCGTTCCCGGTCAGCCTCAGCCGCAATCCATCAACCGCCCCCGTGAGCATGGGGCAATCAAGGACGCCGACATCAATCCGCTCCGCAACAAGCGCGATGTCTGGAAGATCAACACCGTCCCCTTTAAGGGCGGTCACTATGCCGCCTACCCTCCGAAGCTGGTTGAAACCTGTCTTCTCGCCGGTTGTCCAGAAGGCGGCATTGTGCTTGACCCGTTCATGGGAAGCGGCACAACCGGCATGGTTGCCTCACAGATGGGGCGTCATTTCATCGGCATCGAGCTGAATCCGGCGTACACCGAGCTTGCCTACAAGCGGATTGGAGGTGAAATCTGATGTCCAAGGAACCGGAACTCAAAGCCCGTGACAAGGTGGTCGTGCGGATGACGCGGGAAGGCGCGGTTGAGGAAAACCTGACGGCTGGCACCGAGCAGCGTGTGTCAAAGAGGCTGGAAGATGCGGAGCTGGTGAAGCCCGGTGAGACAGTCGAGCCTTCCGAAGCTCTTTCTGCGGAGGAACAGAAAAAGGTGCAGATGCGCCGTCAGCAGCGTCAGTTTCAGGGGGAACACGCCGAGGATAACGACACACAGCCGCCCTCGGAAACGTCCGTCACAGAAGAGAAAAGGGCAGAAAATCCACCCCAGAATGTACCTGAACCGCTGCCCTCGGAAACGCCGTTCAAGCCTCCAACTTTAGAGCAGCACGGCGTTTCTTCTCATACCGGCACGGTGATTGCCGAAACGGTTGTCACGCACAAGCTGCGCAAGACCTCTGCGGTTGAAGCAGTGGATGCAGATGCCATTCTCACTCAAGCGGCGGAGACTGCCTCTGCAAAGCCGCTCTCGGACGATGCCGTCTCGACCACGAAGCGGATGCAGAAGCTCGAAAGGAAGTCCGAGAAGGCGCATGAGCGTCTGGATGCCGCCCGTGAAAAGCTGCCCACGCACAAGGTTCTCAAGAAAGAGCGTGTCTTTGATGAGGAAACCGGCAAGGGCAAAACCCGCCTTCATTTTGAGGATGAGCTGAAAAAGCCCAAGGGCAAAGGCAAGCTGCAATTTGAAGCGGATAAAACCGTCCGCAAGGTCGGTGACACCCTCGCTTCCGGCATTCACGGCAAAATCCATGAGGTCGAACAGGAAAACACGGCGGTTGAGGCGGCGCATAAAACGGAGATCGCCGCTGAGACTGCCGCTCGGCATTTCCGTCATCATCGGGAAAGCAGCGTCAACAAGCCCTACGAGAAGGTCTCCAAGCTGGAACACAAGGCGGATGCTGCGGATGCGAAGCTCCAATATGAGAGAAATCAGCAGGAGCATCCTGAGATGAAGAAGCAGAACATGAACAAGCACTACCAGAAGCAGAACATCAAGAAGGAATATGCCGCTGCACGAAATGCCGGTTCTCAGACTGCCGGGACTGCCACAAAGAATACCGGCAAGAAGCTCGGTGAAAAGGTGTCCGACAAGATCAAGGAGTTCTTTGAGAAGAACAAGAAGGTCTTCATCTGGATCGGCGTCGGAATTGCCCTTCTCGTTTTGCTCGGTGCCGGAATCAGCTCGTGTTCGATGCTCACCTCTACCGGCTCGTCGGTTATCGCTTCCTCTTATCTCAGCGAGGATGACGCGATGCTGGGCGCGGAGGCGCAGTATTGCCGGATGGAGCAAGAGCTGCAACGCTATCTCGATACCTACGAAAGCACCCACGACTACGATGAATACCACTTCGATCTGAATGACATTGAGCATGACCCGTATGTGCTGATCTCCATTCTCTCGGCTCTCCATGAGGGCGAGTTCACGCTGGATGAGGTGCAGGGTACGCTCCAAATGCTGTTTGAAAAGCAGTACATCCTCACCGAAGAGGTTATCGTCGAAACCAGATACCGCACGGAAACCGACACATGGACGGATGCAGACGGCAACACGCACACGGAAACCTATCGCGTCCCGTATGACTACTACATCTGCAACGTGAAGCTCGAAAACTTCAATCTCTCCCATGTCCCGGTCTACATCATGGGGCAGGAACAGCTCTCCATGTACGCAACGTATATGTCGGTGCTTGGCAACCGCGAGGATCTGTTCGGTGACTCTCCCTATGTGGACAAGTACATCACAAATCCTCCCGCCGACTACGATGTCAACCCGGAATACCTGAACGACGAGAAGTTTGCAACGCTGATTACCGAGGCGGAAAAGTATCTCGGCTATCCGTATGTGTGGGGCGGCTCCAATCCCGACACGTCCTTTGACTGCTCCGGCTTTGTCAGCTATGTTCTCACGAACAGCGGGCTTGTGAATACCGGACGGCTGGGCGCACAGGGGCTTTACAACGTCTGTACGCCGGTTTCAAAGGCGAATGCACAGCCCGGTGATCTCATCTTTTTCGTCGGGACGTATGACACCCCCGGCGTGTCCCACGTCGGCATCTACGTTGGGGATGGGGTCATGATCCACTGCGGCGATCCCATTCAGTACACATCCATCAACTCTTCCTACTGGCAGCAGCATTTCTACGCCTTCGGAAGACCCGCCTATTAAAAGAAAGGAGTTTTGCATGAATCCCAAGTATCAGAAAGTCCTCTCCGACATCGAGAAGGCTGAAAAGAAGAAGTCCGAAATCGAGGGTCAGCTTAAAGAGCTGTACGACAAGAAGACAGAGCTGGAAAACCTTGAAATCATCAATACCGTGCGCTCTATGGTGATGGACAAGGATCAGATCATGGCGTTCCTGTCTTCCATGAAGGGCGGCACCAAGCCCGCTGAAAATACGGAGGTAATCGACAATGCGTAAGAAGTTTCGTTTTCTGACCGTCCTTGCGGTCTGCGTCATGGTTCTGTCCTGCTTCTCGGTGACGGCGTTTGCCTACGCCGATGATACCGAGCAGAACCTTCCCGTCACGGAGGCAACCCAGCCGGAACAGCAGCCTGAAACCACTCCCACGCCGGAAAAGCCGAAGGGTGAGCCGATTGACGATGAGGGCAACGCCTACACCCGCGACTTGCTCTATGACAAGGCAACCAACAAGCAGTTCATCACTGTCCAGACGAAGAACGGCAACACCTTTTTCATTGTCATCGACTACGATGCGCCCATCAACGAGGATGAGGAACAGTATCAGACGTACTTCCTGAACATGGTCGATGAGAGCGATCTGCTTGCGCTGCTGGATGAAGATACTGCGGCAGCTCTGACCACCTGTAACTGCAAAGAAAAGTGCGCTGCCGGTCAGGTCAACACAGACTGCCCGGTCTGCAAGACCAACATGAGCGAATGCACCGGCACAGCCCCCGTTACACCTGAGCCGGATAAGGATGCAGAAACCGATGCTCCCGCCCCTAAACCCGAAAAGAAATCCAACATCGGCATGATCCTCGTCATCTTTGCCCTTGCCGGTGCTGCGGGTGCAGCTTATTACTACATCAAGTTCGTCAAGGGCAGAAAGCCCAAGGATGAAGATATGGACTTCTTTGATGATGAAGGCTACGAGGAAGAGCCGTACATCAACGAGGATGATGAGCCGCAGATTGCGGAGGATGCCGAAACGGAAGGTGATGAAGATTGATCTTAGTCATTGCTGAAAAGCCCAGCGTTGCCCAGTCCATCGCAAAGGTACTGGGCGCGACGTCCCGCAAGGACGGCTATATGGAGGGCGGCAATTACATCGTTTCGTGGTGCTTCGGTCATTTGGTGGAGCTGGCAGACGCCAGCTCCTACGATGAGCGGTATGCCAAGTGGCGGTATGACGATCTGCCCATTGTTCCGGAAAGCTGGATGTTTGAGGTCACGAAGGACAAAGCACAGCAGTTCAAGGTGCTGTCCGCTCTCATGAAGGACAAGCGCGTCACCGAGCTGGTCTGTGCAACCGATGCAGGACGCGAGGGTGAGCTGATCTTCCGGCTGGTCTACGACAAAGCCGGATGCACCAAGCCCTTCAAGCGTCTGTGGATCAGCTCATTGGAGGACTCCGCCATCCGCGAAGGCTTCCAGCATCTCCGGGACGGCAAGGACTATGACCGCCTCTATGAAGCGGCACTCAGCCGCTCGAAGGCGGACTGGATTGTCGGTATCAACGGCACCCGTCTTTTCACCACGCTCTATCACAAGAAGCTGGTGGTCGGGCGCGTCCAGACGCCGACCCTTGCAATGCTGGTGGAGCGCGACGGGAAAATCTCAACCTTCCAGAAGGAAAAGTATTTCAACGTCCACGTCGGTAAGGGCGATCTGACCGCCGATCTGGAAAAGGTTAAAACCGAAGAGGAAGCAAAAAGAATTGCGGCGGCTTGCGAGAAAAAGCAAGCCGTCGTTTCTTTTCTCAAACAGGAGACGAAAACCGTCAATCCTCCGAGGCTCTATGATCTGACCACCTTGCAGCGCGAGGCAAACCGATATTACGGCTTTACTGCCCAGCAGACGCTCGATCTCGTTCAGACGCTTTACGAAAAGAAGCTCCTGACCTATCCGCGCACGGACAGTCAGTTCATCACGGACGATATGGAAGACACTGCCCGTCAGGTCATTTCCATCGTCTGCCGCCAGCTTCCGCTTTTCTCCGACGTTTCGGTCACTCCGGACATTGCCCGCGTAACCGACAACAGCAAGGTCACAGATCACCATGCCATTCTCCCGACCGTCCAGCTTGAAAAGCAGGATGTCTCCGCGCTGCCTCAGTCGGAGCAGAAAATCCTCAATCTTGTCGGGATGCGCCTTCTGTGTGCGACCGGCGAGAAGCACACCTACGCAGAAACGCAGATCTCGCTCTCCTGCGAGGGCTACGAGTTCAAAACCAAGGGCAAGACCGTCGTTCAAAACGGCTGGAAATCCATTGAAGAGCTGTTCAAGTCCTCCCTCAAGACGAAGGAAAAGGACGATCTCGCAAAGACCCTGCCCGAAGTCCACGAAGGCGATGTTCTGGATGGTGTATCTGCCAGTGTTACGGAACACTTCACAACGCCCCCGAAGCAGTACACGGAAGACACGCTCCTGTCTGCGATGGAGACCGCTGGAAACGATCAGTTCGACGATGACACCGAGAAGAAAGGTCTCGGAACACCCGCGACCCGTGCCGGTATCATTGAAAAGCTGGTGAAATCCGGCTTTGCAGAGCGTAAAGGCAAATCTCTCATTCCCACGAAGGACGGCTGCAACCTTGTCTGCGTCCTGCCGGAACAGCTCACATCTCCCGCAATGACGGCGGAATGGGAAAACACGCTCATGGAGATTGAGCGCGGCAATGCGGATGCAGACGCCTTCCTCAGCGGCATTGTCCGGATGACCGGGGATCTCGTGAAAGCCTACCCGTTTCTCTCCGATGCCGAAGCCCAGCGTTTCGGCACGGGCAAGGAGGAAATCGGCAAATGTCCTCGTTGCGGCTCTCCGGTCTATGTCGGCAAGGGCAACTTCTACTGCTCGAACAAGGAATGCTCCTTCTGCCTGTGGGAAGACAACAAGTTCTTTTCCAGCAAGAAAAAGAAGCTGACCAAGAAGATTGCAAAGGAGCTGCTGGACAAGGGCTGGTGCCGAGTGACCGGGCTTTACACGCCGAAGAAGCCTCAGCTCTACGATGCGGTGATTCGTCTGGATGACAGCGGCGGCAAATACGTCAGCTTCAAGATGGAGTTTGACCGATGAACCGTCCGAAGTATGTTGCCTCTTGCAGCGGAGGCAAAGACAGCGTAGCGACGCTCCTGCTGGCTGCACAGCACAATGAGCCGCTTGACGAGGCGGTTTTCAGTGAGGTCATGTTTGATAAGGACACAAGCGGCGAAGTCCCGGAACACCGGGACTTCATCTATGACCGGCTCAAGCCCTTCTGCGAAAAGGAGCTGGGCATCAAGTTCACCATTCTCCATGCGGACAAGACCTACGATGACGTATTCCATCACATTATCACCCGCGGGCCTCATAAGGGCGAGGTTCGCGGGTTCGTGTGGGCCGGGATGTGTGCAGTCAATCGTGACTGCAAAATCCCGCCAGTCCGCAAGTACAATGCCGCACTCTCGCCGGACACTGTGAGCTATGTCGGCATCGCGGAGGATGAGCCAAAACGCCTTGTGCGTCTGGACGGCGTGAAGAAGGTCAGTCTCCTTGCCAAGTACGGCATGACCGAGGCGGACGCCTACAAGCTCTGTCAGGAACACGGGCTGCTTTCCCCAATCTACACTCACTGCCGGAGAAACGGCTGCTGGTTCTGTCCCAACGCCAGTGACTCGGAGCTGCTGCACATGGTCACAAAGCACCCGGATATGTTTGACCGGCTGATTGAATGGGAGAAGGAAGATAACATATTCCATCGTCGGATGACGCGCAGAGAAACCCCGTCTGAGGTAAAGGCTCGTTTACTGAGCAAATCCCAGACGGGGTTTTCTTCGCCCAAAAGCAAATAAGAAATGGAGGTTTGAGATGGCTGAAAACAAAAATGCACAGCAAGTCCGCGAAATCACGGACAAGCTGGAACAGGGCATCAAGGAGCTTTTTGAATCCGAGCGGTTCAAGGAATATCTCCGCACGATGTCCAAGTTCTACAACTATTCCTTCAACAACACGCTGCTCATTGCGATGCAGAAGCCGGAGGCAACCTATGTTGCCGGTTATACCTCGTGGCAGCGCAACTTTGACCGTCAGGTCATGAAGGGCGAAAAGGGCATCAAGATTCTTGCACCCGCGCCGTACAAGGCGCAGGAAGAGCGCGAGAAGATTGACCCCGTGACGCAGAAGCCTGTGATCGGCGCAGATGGAAAAACTGTCACGGAAACGGTCGAAGTTCTGCGCCCTGCCTTTAAGGTGGTGAGTGTCTTTGATGTTTCTCAGACGGACGGCAAGGAGCTTCCGGACATCATCGTCGATGAACTGAAAGGCACCGTCAAAAACTACGAGGCGTTCTTCGATGCGCTCAAGCAGGAATCTCCCGTCCCCGTTTCCTTTGAGGATATTCCGGGCGGCGCAAAGGGATTCTTCTCGCCGGTTGAAAGCCGCATTGCCATTCAGGAAGGCATGAGCGAAATCCAGACGGTCAAGACCGCCATTCATGAAATCGCCCACGCCAAGCTCCACGCCGTCAAGCCGGACGAGAAAGCCGCCCCCGATGAAAAAAAGGATCGGCATACCAAGGAAGTTGAGGCGGAAAGCGTTGCCTACACCGTCTGCCAGCGTTACGGCATTGAAACTTCGGACTATTCCTTCGGCTACATCGCCGGTTGGTCATCCGGCAAGGAGACCAAGGAACTGAAAAGCTCTCTGGACACCATCCGCAAGACGGCGGCTGAGATGAGCGAGGGCAGGTACGCCAAGCCCGGATTGCTGCTGGCAGAGAAAGCACAGTCCGCAGAGAAGGAAGCTCCCGTAAAGGAAACCGTTCCGGAGGAAAAGCCGGAAGTCCCCATTTACCGCGAGACGGCGAATTACGCCTATGAAGCCGGTGAGATGGACGCCTATCGCGCCTCCCTTGCTGCAAACGAGAAATGCCGCAGTGCGATTGAAGCGGCAATCAGCTCCAACTATGGAGATAACCGCCTGAATGCGGAAGCTGCCGTGAAAAGCGTCCTTGAGCAGTTCCCTCCGGAGCGCGTCCGGTATGTCCTCGCAAACACCATTCAGCAGAAAGACTTCGACGGGCGCATTCCGCAGCCCCTCAAGGAATGGGCGAAGAGCGTTGAGGTCTGCCCCGAGAATGCCTCCCGCTTCCTTGTGGATAAACCCAATCCCGGACTGACGGCACTTTTCGTCGATGCGTTCCGTCAGCAGACCGAAGCTCAAAAGGATGTCACTTCTGAGAAGGCAACGGAAAGAGACCCGGAGGTCGTTGCATGGGAGAACGATGAGATCACCTCGATTGAGGTAAAAACCGTGGAGGTCAAGTCTCCCTTTGCTCCCTTGCCGGAGGAAGCGGCAAAAGCACCAAAGGCGCACCGCCTGACTGCCGAAGAGAAGGCAATCAAAGCTGCCGTCATGGATACGCTCAAGGGGCAGATTGCCTATAACAACGACGGAATGCGGGCTTCCTACCGTGCCTCTAACCATTCCTTCAATCTGCTGGCACGGAACGGCGTCAAAATTGAGGGCAACACGGTCACGCAGAACGGTGAGCCGCTGTTCAAAATCCATCGCCGTCATGCGGCGCGGAAAACGCAGGGCTGCTACCGTGAGCTGATGCCGACGCTGGAATACATCAAGCAGGAGCAGAAGCAGGAAAAGCCCTCCATCCGCGATCAGCTCAAAGCTGCCGCGAAAACACAGCCGGAGAAGAAATCACCGGTCAAATCCAAAACACACGACATGGAGTTGTGAGAAAGGAGACGCATGAAGAAATACACAGACGTTGACATCATCGCGGAGCTTCAGAAGCTCGTGGATAGTCATGTGGACAGCTACAAGGAAGACTTCGACATCGACAAGCGCATCATCCGCCGCGCCGCCGAAAGCCAGAATCCCGAAGACAAGACGCTGATGTGGTTCTGCCGTCCGCATGGAACGCACTGCCTCAACGAAAATCAGGTCTTCATTCAGGGAACGCGGGATCACAATACCTTCCGTTTCTATGCGGAGCAGATCTACGACGAGTGCATTGCCCGTGTCATTGTCCCGAAAGCTGTCAAGCGCGGCAAGGTGTTCGGGGATGTCTTTGAGATCAACTACCGGGAACAGGCGGCAAACGTAGCGCAGAACTCTGTTGCGCCGGATCATGACCGGCTGACCTTTGCGGATGGCTTTGTGCTGGAAGCCCCCTGCCGCAGCAGTTTCGATGCAGCAATGGCTCTGGTTAGTGAGCATGGCGGCGTACAAGCCCACCGGACGCTCCCGAAGGACGCGGAGGCTCTGACAGAAGTGTTGACCAAGCAGAAAAGCCGCCGTGACAGACTGCCGGAGGCAGAAAGGACAGAGACGCTTGCCCCTCTGCCCGTTGCAGAACTCCGCAAGTACGAGGCTGTCAAAAAGGCGCATCCCGACGCGCTGGTTTGCTTTGCCCAGAACGGCTATTTTGAGCTGTATGGCAAGGACGCGGAAAAAGCCGCGCCCTTGCTCGGCACGAAGCTCCTTGAGAAGAAGGTGCGCGGCAAGCCCTCCATGCCGGTGACCGGCTTCCGTGAAACTGCATGGGTAGCAGCATCAAAGAAGCTCTGGCAGTCCGGTGCGGATGTCTTTCTCAGCAAGGACGGCGAGACCTTCAAGGAACTCAAAGCCGCAGATTACATTCCTGTCGGCGCGACGCTGAATGTGGACGGCATCAAGTGCAGAATCGACGCGGTTGATTTTGCCGCTGATGAAGTCCGGCTGACCAACATCGAGGACAAGAACCGCCCCATCCGCTTTTCGGAAAGCATCCAGTATGTCCGCTCGTATGTGGAAGATGCCGGTATTGCCGTCTATGACACCGTTCCGAAGAAGTCCGCTGCCCGTGAATCCATCCGTGACAAGCTGAAATCCGCGCAGAAAGCCCAGCCGTCCCACACACCGAAGCCGCAGAAAAACAAAGGAAAGGATATGGAACTCTGATATGAAGAATTTTACCGTGGAAGAAATCAACCTGATGTGCTGCTTCAATACGTCCAGCCGCAAGCGGCTGATCGACGATATGAAGAGCGTCACCCTGAACGACATGGACGGCGAGATCGCAGAGCTGATGTATAAGACCATCCGGAAGCTCGAAGCCATGACTGACGCAGAGTTTGAGGAACTGTATATCATGCCGGACGGCATGATGGATGACTGAAAGGAGGATGCCTATGCCCGTATTAGACGGTAATTTTGAAGCCTTCGTCACAAACCTTGGCAAGTACAACGAGGGTATGCTGGTCGGTGAGTGGGTGAAGCTGCCCACCACCGAAGAAGAGATGCAGAAGGTTTTTGAGCGTATCGGGATCGGCAAGCAGGATGAGTTCGGTCAGCCCTATGAAGAGTGGTTTATTACCGACTACGAATGCCCGATCTACGGCGTCCAGAAGATGCTTGGCGAGTACGAGAGCCTTGATAAGCTCAACTACCTCGCCGCCTTGATTGACGAGCTTTCCCTGAGCGATCAGGAAAAGCTCGTTGCCATTATGGAGGCTGGCTGCGATGAGGTCAGCGACATCGACGATCTCATCAACCTGACGTTCAATCTGGACTGCTACGACATCATGCCCGGTATCAACGACGAATATGACCTCGGCTATTACTATGCCAACGAAGCCGGTATCTACTCCGAAAAGGATCTCGGTCCTCTGGCAGACTACATCGACTATGAACGCTATGGTCACGACATCGCTTATGATGAACAGGGACGCTTCACCGATGAGGGCTATGTCCGTGTCGCAAGCGAGAGATGGGACAGACAGTTCGACGGCGATCTTGATGATATTCCCGACGAATACCGGATCACCGGCTCAGGGGAAGCCGCCGAGCGTGACAGCACCATCGCCGTTCTCGTCGTTGAGCCGGGAAAGGAGCCTTATGTGAAGGAGATTGACTCCGGGCTGGAGTCCTTGCAGCATGAGGTCGGCGGCTATATCGAGGCAATTTATCCCTACGAAGACCCGGTTGCCTTAGTCTGCAACGAAGAGGGCAAGCTGGAAGGGCTGCCTTTGAACCGCGCTCTGCGTGATGAGGACGGTGACATCTACGATGTTGTTGCCGGAACATTCATGGTGGTCGGCTTGACGGATGACAGCTTCGGCTCTCTGACCGTAGAGCAGATGCAGAAGTTCTCTGACCACTTCAAAGTGCCGGAGCAGTTTGTTAAGTTGAGCGATAAGATTGTTGCGATCCCCATGATCTCGAAGGAACAGCAGAAGCAGGAAGCTACCGAGCAGAAGGACTTTGAGATGAATGCCGACACCTCCGGTCTGACGGTTGCCGGTCACATCGGGACATGGCACACCATTGACCAGCACGAAGTCGGCGGTCACAGCTTTTATCTGATGGAGCATGACACCTACGGCGATGAAGCGGCTTGCATCATCGTCGATGAGCGCGGCAAGCTCGTCCTTGATGATGTCTACAACGGCTTTGACGATGACACGCTCCGCCTTCTCGACCTTGAGGTCAAGGAAGTGCCGGAAATGCCCGATCCCGCGCTCTCCGTTCAGGATATGAAGGACTACGGCTACGCATGGGCTGGCGTTCTTCCCGCCGGTCAGGAGGCGGCTGAGAAGGCTTTGGAGAAGGGCTGCGAGGTTTACCGTCTCTATTCCGATAACACCGAGGGCTTGTGCGTAGATACCAAAGAGATTGCCGATCATGCGGCAAAGGGCGGAATGCTTGGTATCAGCAAGGAAAGCTGGATGGCGGCACTTGAGAATGAAAACTACCTCAAGGCGGCAGAGATGTCGATGGAGGATGACTACGGCATGATTGACGGGATCATCAACAACGGTCCGAAGGAGGACAAGACCGCAGAGGTCAAAGCCCCCGAAAGGGGCGAGAAGTCCTCCATCATGGACAGGCTCAAGTCTGCAAAGGCTGAAAAGCAGAAGGAATGCTGCCCTCCCCAAAAGCACAAAGGAGAGATTGAGCTGTGAGCAGAAGTCAGAAATGGCGGCAGGAGTGGTCATTCTTCATAGGAGACAGCGGACGCCGGAAGTATAACCGCTTCTGCGTCCGCTGCATCCATGATTGCAAGCAGAGCTTTCGGGTGAATCTCATCGCCTGTCCGAGCTTTTCCCGGAAGTCAGCGCAAAGTGGACAATTAGAGGTCGAAAAAGCCTGTGATTGCAAGCCTCAGAGCGGCGCAAACTGACCAACCTAAGTGATTGTATTCCCTGCGCGGTTTCTTCTTTAGCGCAGAAATAAGTGTCGATTTCGGCACTTGTTTGAATGCCCGGAAAACGAACCAAGAGCCTCTGTCGATGCCCAGTTTGGGTGTCGGCAGAGGCTCTTTTTTTATGACATATTCAAAATAGCGGATAGCAGCTCTTGAACCTGTTGCCGGTATTCCGGCTTTATGTCCGAAATACGTCTGGCAAGCGCAAGGGCTTCCGCTTCTGGCGCGTCAGTCCCAAAAATAATTCGGTCTGCGCTGACGCCGAGCAAACGGCAAAGACGCTGCAAGGCTTCGAGAGAGATACCGGAAGCACCACGCTCAATAGCACTCAGGTGATTCGGCGTCATGCCAAGCATTTCTGAGAGCGTGTCCTGCGTATATCCCGCCTGTTCTCTTGCCACTTGAATATTGCCGCCGATTTCAATATTGATGTCCTTCTTCTCTCGCATAGCCTCACCACCTTTGCATTTAGTGTACCTAACGGCGGTGTCATTATCCACGGTACGCCGTCGTTGATTTTACTAACGACAATGCGTTGACTGTCCGTGATGAGGGTGATAGAATGGAGTTACCTACCAAAAGAGTGAAAGAAGGGGTGTCATGTCGCGCATTATTGAGTTTAGAAAGTCTGCTCAAAAAGCTGAAAAGCAATCCGTTCAAGGCAAGACTTGTGCGTTTACCGGTCATAGACCACAGAGTCTTCCGTTCGGCTTTGATGAATCCGATAAGCGTTGTACTTCTTTGAAGTCTGTTATGCGGGATCAGATTGTAGCACTCATCGAGAACGAGGGCGTCACGCATTTTATTACCGGCATGGCTCTTGGCGTCGATATGTACGCTGCGGAAATTGTACTCGATTTGAAATCAAAATACCCTCGCATTACTCTGGAAAGCGCAATCCCTTGTGAGACACAAGCGATCAAATGGTCTGTGGCTTCACGGGAACGGTATTATAATATCGCGGCAAAGTGTGACAAGGAGACCATGCTGCAACGGGAGTACACGCCGGACTGCATGGACAAGAGAAATCGGTACATGGTCGATCACGCCGATTATATTCTCGCAGTATGGAATGGATGCCCCAGCGGTACCGGGAATACCGTGAGATATGCCCACAAAAAGGGCAAGACCATCATCGTCATCAATCCGGTTTCCCTTGATCTCACGCGGGAATAAGGCAAAAAAACCCCTTCTGAATCAAGCGTTGTGAAAACCGTGAAGTATTTCCCGATAGCGAATACCCATTGCACTGCTCAGTGATTATTGGAAACGTGTACGGCGTATGCTGCCCAGTGAACATCTCCATGGAACACATCGAATTTTCGCGGCATCGCAAAACGGAAAGTGTCACCTTATGGACAGTCCATTGCCGAAGGAAAAATAAAACGCTGGAAACGGGAACGCCCCCGGCACTGTGCGTCTGGCACAGTGTCGGGGGCGTTTTTCCGTGTCTTAGTTATGAGCCAGTTCATTTAGGAGCAGCTTTCGATAGTCCACATCCAAGATGCAGCGATGGAAGTCCATCAAACGGTGTTCGTCGAACAGCTTTTCACAGAGCTTGGTCAGCGGATGATTCATTAGCTTTGCAGAAATGCCAGTCTCGTTGAAAAACCTTGCCCATGTGAAGACCTCTTCTAAATCCTCCTGCCCAAGCGTGGCAGGAATGATAGCGTTGCAGAGACAGACAATGGGGCTGTCCGCAAATCGCTCTGCGACTTCCTCTGGTGTGCATTCATAGCGGTCACAGTCAAAGGAAAGCGCATCCTCAATTTTAAGATAATTTTCGGTTTCATCCCGCGTCAAGGTTATGGTGTAGTCTCCCATACCGGACGGCACATCAATATTCTCCATGACATCAAGCTCGTAACGGGATCCGCCGATGATTGCTTCAAAGGAGAAGGACTGACAGATTACTGCTGGGTTTTTGTCTATCTTGTCCTCATTCAGAAAGGACAGCGGATTGTACTCTGTTAGTTCCCAGTCGATTTTTCCTCTCTCTGTTTGTTCGGCGATCTGCTGGATTAGATGTTGTTCTTCTTCGCGCAGATTTTCATTGTACAACATGATACACCTCCGTTTTCTGATTTCCTTTTTTGGGGGGCTGTTCTATGTTTCCGAAGAGAATGCCGTTTGTACCATCATTCCTTGGCT
>OGHA01000799.1_pt1 | contig 16103 bp, 16 predicted proteins | sample 1571361 | NCBI WGS metagenome assembly OGHA01 (sample SAMEA2581970, study PRJEB24529) | metagenome | biome: Human gut stool | place: China | collected 2011 | reverse complement strand
TATAAAACCTGGGCTAACCGGCTGGGCTCAAACGCATGGTTTCCGTGGTGAAACGCGGGAACTTTCCCAGATGGAGGAACGTGTAAAGGCTGATATCTGGTATATGGAGCATTGGACAATGTTGCTTGACATGTATATCATTTATAAGACTGTGGCGAATGTGATTGTGGGAGAGAAGAATGCATACTAGAAAGAAGATAAAAATAATTTCTCAAAACGGTAATGAACATTGAGAAGGATTAACTACTTACATAAATTAATTTCATAATAATAATGCTGAATCTGAAACAATTCATTGCAGAGCATGTAATTTGTCGTTCGACAAGTATGTTTTCTGTGGATATTGAAGCTAACCGAAAAACACTTCAGAAAGAAATCGAAAATAAAAGTGTATGTGTAATTGGAGGAGCCGGTTCTATTGGTTCATCTTTTATTAGAGCTGTATTACCTTTCAAACCGTCTAAATTAATTGTGATTGATTTGAATGAAAATGGATTGGCAGAGTTGACTCGTGATTTACGTTCAACGTATAATATGTATGTACCGATCGAATATCGGACATATACTTTAAACTTTGCCGATCCTATCTTCGAACGAATCTTCTGTGAAGAACAAGGTTTTGATATTGTTGCTAATTTCTCAGCTCACAAACATGTTCGTAGTGAAAAAGATAAGTACTCAGTACAAGCTCTTATTGAAAATAATGATATTAAAGCTAAGAAGTTTCTTGATATATTGACTATTTATCCTCCTAAACACTTTTTTTGTGTTTCTACTGATAAAGCTGCCAATCCTGTCAATATTATGGGAGCCAGTAAGCGTATTATGGAAGATATGATTATGGCATATGCTTCTAAATTCAAGGTAACGACAGCTCGTTTTGCTAATGTAGCTTTCTCTAATGGATCTTTACCGGATGGATGGATTCAGCGTGTTATGAAGAAGCAACCTTTGGCTGCACCTAATGATGTAAAGCGTTATTTTGTTTCTCCTGAAGAAAGTGGACAAATATGTATGCTGGCTTGTATCTTGGGGAATAATGGTGAAATCTTTTTTCCTAAATTAGGAGAGAAACAAATGCTGACTTTCTCTTCTATCTGTGATGAATATGTTAGGGCGATTGGATATGAAAAGGAAGAATTCATAACAGACGATGAAGCAAAGAAATTTGCATCTGAAATGGCGTTCGATAATAAAAAATATCCAGTAGTTTATTTTAAGAGTGACACTACGGGTGAGAAAACCTATGAAGAGTTCTATATACCTGGAGAAAAAATTAATATGGAACGTTTTACGAGTTTAGGAGTAATAGAAGAAGTCGAGAAAAGACCGATGGCCGAGATAGAAGCTTTTTTTAATGAAATGGAGAGGATTTTCTTAAAACCTGATTTTACAAAAGAGGAAGTTGTAGAAGCTATTAAAAGTTTTATACCTAATTTTGAACATGAGGAAAAGGGAAAGAACTTAGATCAAAAAATGTAATTGGAATTATGGCTGATTTTACTGATATAGTTGATTTTGTTCATTCACTTTATGGTACAAAAGACTTTGTCCCATTGAGTGTACCTAAATTTGTTGGAAATGAAAAGAAATATTTGGAAGAATGTATTGATACTACATTTGTTTCCAGTGTTGGCAAATTTGTTGATCGTTTCGAAGAGGAAATAGCCCAATATACAGGAGCAAAGAAAGCGGTGGTTTGCGTTAGTGGAACCAATGCACTTCATATGTCTCTTATGCTTTGTGGAATAAAGCGTGATGATGAAGTTTTGACTCAAGCTTTGACTTTTATAGCTACTTGTAATGCATTAAGTTATATTGGTGCACATCCTGTTTTTATTGATGTAGATAGAACAACAATGGGACTGTCACCTAATGCCATGAAAGAATGGTTGGTGAAGAATACTAGAATTAAGAACGGTGAATGTTATAACAAGAATACGGGTAGGCGAGTTAAGGCATGCATTCCTATGCATACTTTTGGACATTCAGTTCGTATAGAGGAAATAGTTCAGCTCTGTTTCGAGTATCATTTAGAATTAATAGAAGATGCTGCTGAAAGTATAGGAAGTAAGTATAAAGGTCAACATACCGGAACATTCGGAAAAGTGAGTGCTATCAGTTTTAATGGAAATAAAACTATTACAACAGGTGGTGGTGGCATGATGCTTTTTCAAGATGAAGAATTGGGTATGTTAGCAAAGCATATCACTACTCAGGCAAAAGTACCTCATCGTTGGGAATTTGTACATGATCAAGTCGGATATAATTATCGTATGCCTAATATAAATGCGGCTATTGGTTGTGCCCAATTAGAACATCTGGATGAGTTTATAGCAAGTAAGCGGAAGATAGCTAAAGAGTATGCTGCATTCTTTAAGAATATAGACAATATTGATTTCTTTGAAGAACCGGAAGATTGTTTTTCCAATTATTGGTTGAATGCAGTCATTCTGAAAGATAAAGCTACTCAATTAGAATTCTTGGAATATACTAATGATAATGGAATAATGACCCGTCCTATATGGGAGTTAATGAACCGGTTGCCTATGTTTCGGCATTGTCAAAATGACGGTTTGAAAAATACATTTTGGCTTGCGGACAGGGTGGTGAATATACCTAGTAGTGTAAGATTAGAATAGAATGATGAAACGTCCTTTAATTTTAGTAGGAGGCGGTGGGCATTGTAAATCAGTGATAGAAGCTGCTGAAAGTGTAGGTTATACTATTAAAGGAATATTAGATCTCTCTACACACGTTGGAGAAAAAGTGCTTGATTATACTATTATTGGAACGGATGATGATATCCCTCTATATGTGGCAGATTATGATTTCATAATAACTTTGGGATTTATTAAGGATCCTTTTCTGCGTATTCGCCTTCATGACAAGGTAGAAGTTGCTGGAGGGAATTTAGCTACCGTTGTAGCTTCAACGGCGCATATTTCTAAATATGCAAGATTAAGTGCAGGTACAGTGGTGTTGCATCAAGCTTGTGTTAATGCTGGAGTACAGATTGGTAAAGGTTGTATTATCAATACATTTGCCAATATAGAACATGATGTTGTAATTGGTAATTATTGTCATATTTCTACAGGTGCGATGGTGAATGGTGATTGCAGGGTAGGTGATAATGTTTTTATTGGTAGTCAGTCGGTATTGCTCAATTCGATTAAGATAATAGATGACACTGTTGTTGGAGCGGGTTCTGTTGTCATTGATTCTCTACTTCAAAAAGGAATTTATGTAGGTAATCCTGTATATAAGATAAAATAAGGTGAATGAGGAATAATATTGCGCTTTTTGTCGTTTTTTATCCAGGCATAGAGAAATTTGTGAATGATTTCATTTATTCTTTAAGAAATCAAAGCCGTAAAGATTTTGACCTGATTGTAGTGAATGATGGGTATTCAAATAAAAATATTCAAAGTTTATATCCAGACTTGAATATTGTTGAGCTTGAATTTGGTTCCACAATTTCTAAAAATAGAGAATATGGTATCAATTATATAATCAAACAGGATTATGAATTTTTGATTCTTTGTGATGCGGATGATTATTATAGTAAAGATAGAGTGGCACTAACTGTTGAAGTACTTGCAGAAGCTGATATTGTAGTTAATGATCTGAATGTAGTATCTTTTGATAAGAAAATATTAGTGGAAGGTTATTTGTCCAACTCAATTGGAATAACAACAAATATAAATTTAGCATTCCTTCTAGAAAAAAATATTTTGGGTTTTTCAAATACTGGGTTACGTGTAAGTAAATTAAGAAAAGTGTATTATCCGATTGATTTAAAAATTGTAGATTGGTATTATTATACTTTACTTTTGCGTGAGGGGTTAACAGTGAAATATGTACCTCAAAATTTGACATTCTATCGTCAACATAATGATAATCTTATTGGAATAGGTCAATTAACGGTTGATCTATTTAGAAAGATGTCTAAACTTAAGTTGGAGCATTATATCTATCTAACACAATTGGATCCATTTTTCTCTTCTTTAAAAGATAAATATTTACAACTGGTACAAATGAATGACAACCAGATAGAATCAATATTAAATATTCAAAAAACAAAGAATAAATACCCACTTTGGTGGGAGTCTATAAATTTCTAAATTAGTGTATTATGCGGAAAAAGTATCCTTATGTCATTGCTGAAATTGGTGGTAACCATAATGGTAATATGGATTTGGCTAAACAAATGATTAAAACAGCTAAAGAATGCGGTGCTGATGCTATAAAGTTTCAGTTATATCGTAAGCAGGATCTTTGGACAAATGATCATTTGGAAGAACTCAATCAAGGCCTTGTAAAACTAGAAAATGTTTCAAACTGGACAACTAAAGAGTTGGGACTAAATAATATTTTCGAACAGATTGAACTGTTCTCAGTTCAAGAAAAAGAACATATTGAATATTTTGATTATGCTCGAAAAATAGGAATAGAATATTCTACTTCAACATTTACAAAGAATGATGTTGATTTTTGTGTTGATCAAAAAGTAGCTTTTCTCAAAGTAGCATCTTGTGATGTGACAAATTTAGATTTGATAGAATATGTTTTGTCAAAAGATTATCCAACATTAATATCTTTGGGTATGGCAAGCTTGTCAGAGATAGAGCAGATTGTTAAACTAATCCCAACAAAGACATGGAATAAAGTAACTTTTCTTCATTGTGTTTCTCTTTATCCTCCCAAAGATGAGATTGTCAATTTAAATTTTATGAAGACGATAAAAAACACTTTTGGAATAAATGTGGGGTATTCTGATCATACTTTGGGCTTTGCTATTCCTTTAGCAGCTGTGACTCTTGGAGCAAGTGTTATTGAGAAGCATTTTACATTAGATAAAAATATGCCAGGATGGGATCATAAAGTATCTGCCAACCCTGAAGAAATGACAATTTTGTGTGCAGAATCAAAGCGTATTGTTGATTCATTGGGTACAGGTATTAAAATAGTATCTGATGATGAATTAGAAAAGCGGAAGAAGTTTCGTCGTAGTATGGCTACATCTTGCCGTTTGGAAGAAGGGCATATAATTCAGCCATCTGATATATTATTTAAACGTCCAGGTATTGGTATTCCAGCTGATAAATTATTAGAAGTAGTGGGGCGTCGTGTAAAACATACAATTGAAGCAGACAAGACACTGTTTTGGGAGGATTTATTGAAATGATTGCGATTATTCCTGCACGTGGTGGTTCAAAAGGTTTACCAGGTAAAAATATAAAAAAGTTAGATGGAAAACCTTTAATTGCATACACTATTGAATGTGCTTTGCAGTCAAAATATATAGACCATGTAGTTGTTTCTACCGATGACCAAGAAATAGCTGATATCTCTATAAAATACGGAGCTGAAGTTCCTTTTTTGCGGCCCGATTATTTGGCTACTGATGATGCAATGGCTGTGGATAATTACATTTACACTATAGCACGTTTGGCTGAATTATATCATATTTCGATTGATAGCTTTATTGTTTTGCAACCCACGTCTCCATTAAGGCAAGTTGAAGATATTGATGGTGCTATTGATTTATTTATTGAAAAAAATGCTGATTCAGTTATCAGTTATACTTTAGAGGCTCATCCTATTTTTTGGCACAAGTATATTGATGGTGAAAATAAACTTTGCAATATATTTAATGATACTATAGAGAACCGACAGAATTTTAAGAAATCATATTATCCCAATGGGGCTATTTATGTTTTCAAATCTGGAATTATTAATCAAAAGATGTATTACACTGAAAAATCTTATGCTTATATCATGCCTCGTAATCGTTCGGTAGATATCGATTATTTGGAAGATTTTCAGTATGTAGAATTTCTGCTGTCAGTAAGTAAAAGTAAATAGTATTAAAGGATGAAAAATAGCATAATTTCCAATACAAGTTCTATTTTGCATGCGTTGGAAATGTTAGAAAAAGGTGTAGATAATAATTACACTCTGTTTGTTGTAGAGGGCGGCAGTGGGCGATTGAGAGGGACACTAACAGATGGTGATATACGTCGTCATTTGATAAATAATGGTTTAGTGTCAGATGTCGTAGAGCTAGCTATGAATCGTCATTTTAAAGCCATACATGAAGGTGAACCTACTTTCATTGCTCATTTACATCAATTAAAGGATATTGGGATACGTGTTATTCCAATTTTAGATAAAGATGATAATATTGTTAGTGTGATAGATTTGGTTCATTATAAATCTCATCTTCCAATTGATGCTGTTCTTATGGCAGGAGGTAAGGGGGAACGTTTACGTCCACTTACGGAAAAAATACCTAAACCTCTAGTTCCTATTGGAAATAAAGCAATAATAGACTATAATATAGAACGTCTGATTTCTTATGGTGTTAAATCAATTTATGTTACGGTCAATTATTTGAAAGAGCAGTTGGAAGAACATTTTAGCCAACCAAAACAAGGATTAAAAATTGAATGCGTTCGTGAACCTAGATATTTAGGTACAATGGGAGGAATTCAATTTGTAAAGGAATTTAATAATGATATTATATTGGTAATGAATTCAGATCTATTTACCAATATAGATTATGAAGATTTTTATCTGCATTTTATAGAACACAATGCTGATATGTCTGTTGCAGCAGTTCCATATAGCATATCAATACCTTATGGAATATTCGATTTAGATGGAAGAGATATTAAAGGAATTAGTGAGAAGCCAATATATAATTATTATGCTAATGCTGGTATATATTTAATAAGAAAATCAGTATTGAAATATATTTCTAAAGATAAATTCTTTAATGCTACAGATTTTATAGATGTACTGATAGAGAATAATTTGAAAGTAATTCGTTTCCCAATAACGGGATATTGGATTGATATTGGTCAACATGCAGATCTGAAGAAGGCAGAAGAATTGGTAAAACATTTAAAATAAGCATAATAAAGATCGTCTACTTCGATCTTATATTGAATGGTGTAAAATGAATTGATTCCACGTAGAGAGGTTCGTCATTCTATCGTTTTACTCATGATATGAAAGCTGGAGATATGATTATGATTAAGAAGAATGGTGATTTAATGCCAAAATATCTAAGTGCAGGCATTTCTTCTCAATTCGAGGATATTATTTTAGGATGTAAGATATCAGAGGACACAATACTAACATGGAGTATAATATGAAATTACTAGGTATATGCAATTGATTAAAATGCCTTCTGTTTACAAAAGAATGAAAAAAAATAGAATTGTGCTTCAAAAACTAAAGAACAATTCTAATCTTCGTAATGGAATGTTATTTACATTATTTTCGTTTTTGAATAATGGATTTTCTTTTGTTATTACTCTAATAATGGGGATATTTATATTGCCGGATTCATACGGACAATTGAGTCTGTTTACAACAATGATTTCATTTCTTTCCATATTTATATGCTTAGGAACTAATGGCTTTATTGGTGTAGAATATTTTAACTCTAAGAAAGAAAAGGTATGTCGGCTTATTAATGTCACAATAATATCTACATTTTTTGTTTATTTAATACTTATTCTTAGTGTCTTTGCTTTCTCAACACATTTGCCGGAATTAATGGGGATAAAACTGGAATTTCAGTTTTATGCTGTTTCAGTATGTTTGTTGCAAATATTACAGTATATATTGATGGACGTATGGAGATTAGAAGAAAAGGTGATATGTTATGGTATATTGACAACTATAAGTGTTTTATTAAATCTAATTTTAACAGTTGTTTTTGTAGTAGGGCTTCATTGGGATTGGGAAGGGCGTGCTTATGCGCATATAATCTCTTGCTTAGTATTAGGAATAGCTTCTGTATATATACTTTTTAGGAAACAATATTTAAGAAAAAATTTGCCAAGCAAATATGAAATTTTTGAAAGTTTGAAGTTTGGATTACCTTTAATACCACATTCCATGTCATTTTGGGTGAGACAAGGTGCTGATCGATATATTATTAACTATTTCATAACACAAGCTGTAGTCGGTCTTTATAGTTTTGCTTATAATTTTGCGAATATCATTCAAATGATAGGTAATGCATTCAATGCTTCTAATTCCGTTAATATATATAAGATACTTTCTAGTGATGATATAAATAAGCAGGTTAGAGTACAAAAAGAGTGTAAGCTGTTGATTTATATATATATACTTGTAACTATATTATTTTTTTTAGGAGGATATATATTTATTCCTATTATATTTCCCAAATATGAAGCATCAATAGTATTTCTTTTTCCTTTGTGTATAGGAGCGATGCTCCAATGTTTTTATTTGACTTATGTGAATATATTGTTTTTTTATAAGCGTTCAAAAAACTTAATGTGTATTACATTTGGTATATCTTTATTTCACTTTTTCCTTTCTTTTATAGTAACGCGATATGGAGTGATTTATACATCTTTTGTAATCGTAATTAGCAATGGGATTATAGCGATACTAGTATATTTTTATAGTAGCCGATTACTGACTAGATATTCGAATTAAAATTAGCAATTTTAGGAAAAATGGATATTCTAAAACAACTAAAATGGTATATTAAGAAGCCGTTTCTTTTCATTTTTTATCATTATTATTGTTGGAAATCAAGTAAATATGATTTTTTTTGTTTAAAACATTTAACGAAAACATTTGATATATATTCTACTAACGATAATAATGCGGAAAGAGGTAATAAATGTTATGGTAATTATTATGTTCTTCGTAATGCTTTGGGTAAAGCTTTCCAACCAAAGTGTATGATAGAACATGGATTATATTTTTATTATACAATTGTAGAAGAATGTATGCAACCTGGTTTGGATACTATTTACACGTATAGCAAATTAAGAGAAGATCATATAAAGGAAACTATTGGAAGTCGGTTAGATAAACAAGTTATACCAGTTGGTCCATACATAAAATATGCGAGAAATTTTAAGTCTCAAGATGAGTTAAAAGCATTAAAAGTCAAATATGGGAGAATTCTCTTAGTGTACCCATCACATAATTTTCCAAATAATGAAGTTTCGTATAACAATGATGAATTTGAAAAAGTTATAGATGAAATGGCAAAAGATTATGATACTGTTTTCATTTCAATGATAGGTTACGATATTGAACTTGGTGCAAATAAGTATTATGAAGATAAAGGTTATGTAGTTGTAACGTCAGGGTCACGTTCAGATCCCTATTTTTTGAATCGTCAAAGAGATTTGATAGAACTTGCCGATATGACTATCTCAAATAGTATTGGGACACATATAGGTTACAGTATATGTTTAGGTACACCACATTATCTATTTACTCAGAGAATTGAATGGGCTAATGGCATTAAAGAACAAGATAGAATTACGCTTGATACACGTCGTGAACTATATAATGCTTTTGAGTCCCGTATGCCTATTATAACCTCGCAACAGATAGAAGTGGTGAAAAAATATTGGGGTGAATTTCCTGATCCAGTTAAACGAACATTTACATAATATGATTGTTGTAATTAATTTTGCTGATGATAAGTTCAAACAGCAGCAAATAGATAACTGCGAAACGGCTATTGCTGTTGGAAAAGCTGATAAGGTAATTGGCTATCGTCCGGAAGATATAGATGAAGATTTCAAAGAAAGTTATAAAGATATATTCGCTTTTAAGAGAGGTTATGGTTTATGGATATGGAAAGCGTATTTTACATTAAAAACTTTTGATTTGATGAATGAAGGGGATTATCTGTTTTATTGTGATGCGGGTACTTATTTTGTTAATGATTTGCATCATCTGATTAAGACAATGGAAGCTGAAGATGCTCAAATTATGCCATTCGAACTTCCCTTATTGGAACGTCAATGGACAAAAATGGAAGCTTTTAACCGTATTGGAGTTGAGGATTTTGATAACAATCAGTGTCTTGCGGGTTATTTCTTAACTAAAAAATCACAATTTGCAATACGTTTTTTTACAGAATGGCTTAATTATATGGGGGAATTAATCTGTATATCGCCTGAACAGATAACTGATATTTGTAATTCTTCTGATTTTATAGCTCATCGAGAGGATCAATCAGTCTATTCTTTACTTTGTCATAAATATAGATTAAAAATATTTAGAGATCCCTCTCAGTTCGGTGATTGGCCGTGGCTATACAAGAAAGATTATGCTGTATTTCGTCCTGTAGAACATAACAATTCTCCTTATCCAAGGATAGTTGTTAGTAATAGACGGATAATAATGAGGAAATATAAGCGACGTATTAGGAATAAAGATTTTCTAGCATTGATTGGCGTCTATCATTTATTGTATATAGTTAAACGTTCTGCACGAATCATTCTTAAAGGAAAAGATTCTAAAGAAGAAGCAAATAAACAATGAGAATTAATTATGTAATTGGTCTGATTACAGATAATTATCCTGTTAATTATTCGGCTAATAACTCTAAGTTTTCATTATTAGCAAAGGCTTTGAGTGATACAGGGCATAAAGTCGCTATAATAAACACACCTTGGTGTAGAAATAATGAGAAACAGGATAAAATTAGTTATAATAATGATATCCCTATCATAACGTGGGGAAGTACATCTGATAGAATTGTATTCTCTAAACTGAATGATTTTTTGTCGGAAAATTATGAGAAGAATAACATAAATATCTTCATAACAAGTTATTTGAATTTTATTAGACTACAGAGGCTGATATCTATTTGCCATAGAAATAAGTATAAGATTGGATTTGTCTATCAAGAATGGCATAAAGGTTTAGAATCATCTATTAAAGGAAAAATTAATGCTTTTATATTAGACAATTATTTACTTAAACGTTTTGATTTTATATTGCCTATTAGTGAGTTTTTACTTAAGTTATCTGTGGAGATGAATCCTTGCGTGTTTAAACTACCTATAATATATGATTATTCCACTATAGGAGCAGTAATACCCAGTGTGAAACCATTGTATTTTGCATATTGTGCATCCATTGCTTATTGGCAAGTTATAAAATTTGTAATACGATCATTTTGTTTGATGAGAAATCAAGAGAGTAATCTTAAGTTAATTATAAATGGATCAGATAAAGATCGACAGCTTGTTTATCAATATGCTCTTTCGCAAGGAGGGGGGGGGCGGATACAGATAATGCATTCACTTACTACTGAACAGCTAAATTATGTTTTTTGTAATTCGACTGCTTTATTAATTCCTCTTCAATCAGATTATAAACCTGATATTGCAAGATTTAGCCAAAAAATTGCTGAATATTTGGCATCAGGTAAACCTATTGTTACAACAAATATGGGTGAAATTCCTTTTTATTTTAAGGATAGAAAAAATGCCTATATTACTACGTTTGATGAATTACAATTTTCAACTATATTGGATGAAATATTATCTAATCCGGTTTGTGCCAATGCTATTGGTAATGCAGGACGTGAGTTGGGGATAAAAGAATTTGACTCAAAGAAAATGGCTATGAAATTATCTTTATTTATTAGTAGATTAGAATAATATGGAATATATAGTCATATTCTTTTTTTCTACTCTTTTTATATATCTTGGAGGACTGTATAAGGACCGCCGTTTTTTTTATGCTATTTCTGTTGTATTGCCAGCATTATTGGCAGGTTTTAGACATTTGACGGTTGGGGCGGATACTGGTGGATATCCTATTGAAATTTTTGATATAGCTTGCTCTTCACACTCGCTATCTGATTGTATATATGAAGTGGGATTTTATGTGTTTTGCCATGATGTTGGCTATATTTCTCTAGCATATCTTATTAGTAGTTTCACAAAAGATTCATTTTTCTTTTTTTTCATTACAAATTTAATTGTTAATTGGGGGGTATTTTTCTTTTTATATAAGGCAAGAAGTCGATTTCAATTTAGTCTTTGGTTAGGGTGGTTGTCTTATTTGTTTATCTTTTATAATAGAACTCTTAATCTTTCAAGGCAATCTATAGCTATAGCTATTATTCTTATTGCTATCACATATCTTTGGGATAAGAAATATATAAAATATGGTGCTTTGACTGTTATAGCCTTATCTTTTCATACTAGTTCTATTATTTCATTGATGTACTTTTGGGAGTATTTTGTTGAGAAGAGGAAGTACCGATTTATGTTTCTTCTATGTTTTGTTTTTATAATTATATGTAATTCATTTTTTTTCAGCTCAATGTTAAGTTCTATTCCACAGTTAGCTCATTTTTCAAGATATACAACTGCTTCGGAAGGTAATATTGGTTTGTTTGAGAGTCTTGTTAAGTTATTAGCTATTTTTTATTTATTAGGAAAACTAAATAAGCATAAACTTTTTAGCAGATATCCAATTTCTCGATTTATTTACTTGTTGATAATTGAAATGTTTTTGTTTTCATGTAATTATATTGATGGTAATATTGGTCGTATTGCTTATTATTTTCTACCTGTCTATTTTATAGCTATACCTATTGCTCTCAATTGTAGCAGATATAGGACTAAGAAAGAACTAATATATATAAGTTGTTTAATTGGTTATTGGGCAGTGATTATTATCGTACAAGGGCAGACTTGTACATTTCCTTATTTATTTAGGTAATTGTTATGATTCCTTTAGTCTCTATTATTATTCCTGTTTATGGCGTTGAACGTTATATTGAAAAGTGTATACGTTCTGTTTTAGAACAAACCTATTCAAATTTGGAAGTGGTGATTGTAAATGATGCTACCAAGGACTCTAGTATTAATATTATTGAAAGGATTATATTGGAGTCCCCTTACTATAAAAACAGGAATGTGAGGATTATTCAACATCCTAGTAATAGAGGTTTGTCTGTAGCACGGCAAACAGGAATAGATGCTTCAACTGGTAAGTATATTATTCATGTTGATAGTGATGATTACATAGAATCTGTAATGGTTGAAAAACTTGTTGACGCTGCAGAATTGGATGATGCAGATATGGCTATTTGTGGAGCTTTTTATGATTATCGAACCACTACTCACACTTTTTTACCTGCCGTTTGTCGAAATAAACAAGTTTATTTAAAAGACTTGATTACACAAAAAGTATCTACCAATATTTGGGGACGTTTAATTAAAAGGAGTCTATATGTTGATAATGATATTCGGTGTCTTGAAGGAATAAATTACGGAGAAGATTATGCAATAATTCCGAAATTAGTATATTATTCTCATAAGATAGTATCTGTGAATGTTCCTTTATATCACTATGTAAGATACAATGTTGGGTCATATACTTCTTCTTTTAATATAAGAAATATTGAGAACGCTTTTACTGTATACAATTCTCTTTTTTCTTTTTTTGAGAAAAAAGACCTTGTTGCAGAAGAGTTGGATATTGCTCGTTTGCAAATAAAAGCTTGGGCCATTGGTAAACTTCTATTTTTTTCAGATGATTCAAAGATGAAGAATAAATACATAATGGAAGCTGAGTATATTCCAAAATTGAATAAACATTTATCCTTGTATCATCATATCATATTGTGGCTATGTAATAAGAAATGGATTACTCTACTAGATGTTTATGTTTTTATAGTCAATCATCTTTATAATGTTCTAAAGAAGTATCTACATAGATTGTAACACATCATTTCTTGGTTTTATGAAAATCGCAATAGATGCTCGACTTATAGGTAATAGTGGTATTGGTACGCATATTGAGAATATTGTATCTATATTAGTATATAAGTATACGAAACATCATTATCTTTTGATTGGCAGCGAAAAGCAAATAGGTCTATATCGGGGTATACCCAATGTCGATTTATTGATTACAAATATTCCTCAGTTTTCTTTGAAAGAGCTGTGGGCATTTCCTGTGAAAGAAATAAATAGATGTGACATTTTTTATTGTCCATATATAAATATACCAGGCAGAATTAAGGTCCCTGTTTATTCTACAATTCATGATGTTTTATTTTTTGATGTTAAAGGGCTTTCTTCTCGTTGGGGAACATTATTAAGATGGGCATTTTATAAACGTGCGGTTTGTCTGTCTAAGGCTTTATTTACAGTTTCTGAATTTTCGGCTACTAGAATAAAAAAACATTTCCATACAAATAAAGATATTCATGTCATTCTGAATGGTATTTCTGAGCAAATTAAGGAATATAATCCCATAAAAGAACGCGTATATGATTTTCCATATTATGTATATGTGGGAAATATAAAAAAACATAAAGGTATTGATGTATTAATTAAAGCCATTAATGAAGTTAACAAGCGTGGATTTGATATAAGGTTGGTATTGATCGGTGACTATGAGAGAATTAAAACTAAAGATAGACATGTAATGGATTTGCTGAAAAGTGCTGGTGATAAGATACTATTTACGGGATTTCTCTCCAATGATAAATTATATAATATTGTATCTCAGGCATTAGCTTTAGTCTTACCAACTCATTATGAGGGATTTGGTATACCACCATTGGAATCTTTGTATCTTGGGGGAAATGCTATTATTACAGATTTACCAGTATTACGGGAGGTGTATTCGGAACTTCCGGTAGTTTTCTTTAAGGATGGTGATATAAAAGCATTGGCAGATTGGCTTGTGTTAAGCCCCCAGCTTAATACAGATATTATGCAAACACGACAATATATTGAGTCTCATTATAGTTTTGATATAGTTGTGGAAAAAATTATCCGAGTTATTGAGAATAGGTATTAGAAAAGATATTCTACCCTGATTTTGAATTAATGAATTCTCTTTAAATGAAGAATAAGATGAAGATTGCCATCATTCAAGAATGGTTAGTAACCGTTGGCGGTTCAGATAAAGTAGTCAAAGCTATTGCGGATGTATTTCCTGACGCAGATATTTACACCTTAGTTGCTAAAAAACAAGTTTGTGACGAATTAGGGATTGACTGGAATAAAGTCCATACATCATTCATTCAGAAGTTGCCTTTAGGGGTAAAGAAGCATAGGATGTATTTGCCTATATTTCCGTTTGCAATAGAACAGTTTGATTTACGGGGATATGATGTGATTATATCATCTTCTCATGCTGTAGCCAAAGGAGTTCTAACCAAAGCGGATCAATTGCATATTTGTTATTGTCATTCTCCTATTCGTTATGTATGGGATATGTATCATGAATACTTGGAAGAATCGGGGTTGACAAAAGGCTTGAAAGGATATCTGGCTAAATATATGCTTCACCGTATTCGTAAATGGGATTTGATATCCAGCTTCCGGGTTGACTATTTTATAAGTAATTCAGATTATGTGGGACGTCGAATTCAGGAGACATATAGGCGGGATGCTGTAACAATTCACCCTAATATTGATATTTCTAACTTTGATTTGTGCGTAGAGAAAGAAGATTTCTATTTAACTAGTAGTCGTTTGGTGGGATATAAGAAAATAGATCTTATTGTCGAAGCTTTCAGTCGTATGCCTAATAAAAAGCTGGTTGTGATTGGTGGAGGTCCTAATTTGGAAAAGATACGTAAGATTGCCGGGCATAATGTAACTGTTATGGGATATCAGTCATTTGCCGTACTAAAAGAAAAGATGCAGAAAGCTAAAGCCTTTGTTTTTGCAGCAGATGAGGATTTTGGTATGATTCCGATCGAAGCGCAATCATGTGGGACTCCTGTTATTGCTTATGGCAGGGGAGGTTCTTTGGAAACAGTAAAAGAAGGAGTAACAGGTCTTTTCTTTTATGAACAAACTGTAGAATCGATTATTGGTGCAGTAGAAAGATTTGAAAAACTAGAAACATCGTTTGATCCTAAAATAATACGTAACCATGCGGAGACTTTTTCGGAAGAACGTTTTAAGAAGGAAATAAAGGAGTTTGTAGAGTTAAAATATAATGAATTTAATCATCTAGTGAAATGAGTTATTTTATATTTGGCGGTTCCGGTTTTATCGGTACGCACCTTATTGCTCTAATTGATAATTTATATCCGGGTACAAAAATATACAATCTGGATATTGTGGAGAATAATCATGAAGGTAAATCTACATATATCAATTGTGATGTTCGTTCTGAAATAAATATTGATATACCCGTTACTTCCGAAGACGTCATCTTTAACTTTGCAGCCGTTCATCGTACCCCGGGACATCCGGACCAGGCTTATTTTGAGACGAATATTCGTGGTGCAGAGAATGTATGTGCTTTTGCCG
>OGHA01000797.1_pt1 | contig 16111 bp, 15 predicted proteins | sample 1571361 | NCBI WGS metagenome assembly OGHA01 (sample SAMEA2581970, study PRJEB24529) | metagenome | biome: Human gut stool | place: China | collected 2011 | reverse complement strand
CCTCATACCATCACCGCCTCAGGAGCGTCACGGTTATCCTTACAGGCCATTTTTTTACTGCGGGACAACGCCCCTCTTTGAGAACACTTAAACCTTAATCTGTTCACCTCGCGCAATAAAGCAATATAGTTCGCTTTATCAACAGTGATAGTGCTCTCGTCATTGTTTTCAATCTCTTTGATAATTTTCTTTAATTTCATACCCGTATTGGGCTGCTGCAGCCAAAACAGCCCTCCCTCCTTCAAGTGACTTGCGCTTTGTATCCAAAAACAAAACAGGAAACTGCCAATGCGTCAGTTTCCTGTCAAAATACATCATCACCACGCACCAGGATACATACCAGCCAAGCTGCAAAATATAGCAAAACAGCGACAGTTTTGTCAGCTCCGCAGGCTGGATACGCAGCAAACCGAGATCGATCCAACGCGATGCCCCTTTAACCGAGCTACCCACTACCAGGACGATCATCAGCAGGATGATAGATCCGAGCAGCATCGTGGCACTGTAGCGTTGCCAGAACTCCATCGGCAGACGCAGCGTAATGATCGCCAGAATAAACGCCAAAATCAGATAGACACCATCACGCTTTGCGAAGAAGAACGGATCGTTGGTTAAGCGTTGCCCTATGGGCATTGACGCCGAGGTCACCATGATAAAGCCAATCGCCGCGAGGCCGAAGGTCAGCCACAGTAAGGTGCGATCGTACATGATCAGGCTGTCGGTATCTTTTTCCCGCGAGCCCATCACCCAGCCCTTTAGCGCCGTGGAGATCCAGACCAGGATACTGAATCCTGGCAGGCGCGGCATTTTCAGGCGAGGGAGAGATAAACGCATCAACCTAACTCCTTCGCCAGACGGGCAAACTCATTGCCTCGTTGTTCAAAGTTCTTGAACTGATCAAGGCTGGCACAGGCTGGGGAGAGCAGAACCATATCGCCCGGCTGAACACGCGGAGCCAGCAAGCGCATCGCCTGTTCCATAGTTTCGGTTTGTTCTGCCACTTCCGGGCGTAGCGCCGCCAGCTGCGCGCCGTCACGACCGAAACAATACAGACGTACGTTATCGCCATTCAGGTAACGCGCCAGTGGGCTAAAGTCCGCCGATTTACCATCGCCACCCAGCAACAAATGCAGTGTGCCGTCTACGTGCAGGCCATTCAGCGCCGCTTCCGTACTGCCGACGTTGGTCGCTTTCGAATCGTTAATCCAACGTACGCCGTTATGCTCCAGCACAACTTCAAAGCGATGCGGCAGACCAGTGAATGTGGTTAACGCTTTCAGGCTGCTGGCACGCGGTAACCCTGCAGCATCTGCCAGCGCCAGCGCCGCCAGCGCATTGGTGTAGTTATGCTGCCCGGAAAGTTTCATCTCTTTCACATTCAGCACTTTCTCGCCTTTAACCCGCAGCCAGGTTTCGCCCTGCTGATGATTCAGGTGATAGTCACCCATGTTGACGCCAAAGCTGACGCAGCGTTCATCCGCACCGCGAATCGGCATTGTTAAGGCATCATCAGCATTAACCACGCAAACTTTCGCGTTTTCGTAAATGCGCAGTTTTGCTGCACGATACTGTTGTAAACCAAACGGATAGCGATCCATATGATCTTCAGTCACGTTCAGAATGGTCGCTGCTACCGCCTGTAAGCTGGAGGTGGTTTCCAGCTGGAAGCTCGACAGTTCCAGCACGTACAGTTCACACTCATCATCCAGTAGCATCAACGCAGGCAGGCCAATATTGCCACCCACACCAACGTTAACCCCCGCCGCTTTCGCCATTTCACCCACTAGCGTGGTGACCGTGCTTTTGCCGTTAGAACCGGTAATCGCCACAATCGGTGCTTGTGCTTCGCGACAGAACAGCTCGATATCGCCAACGATTTCGATTCCGGCATCAGCGGCAGCGCTTAAGGATGGATGCGCCAGTGCAATACCGGGACTGGCGACAATCAGATCTGCCGCCATCAGCCATTCATCATTCAGACTGCCCGTGTGGCGTTCTACGGCTTCGGGTAATTTATCCAGGCCAGGCGGTGTCATACGCGTATCCATAACGCGCGGCGTCACACCGCGAGCGAGGAAAAAGTCCACGCAGGAAAGCCCGGTGAGGCCCAGGCCGATAATGACGACATTTTTACCCTGATAATCAGCCATGATTAACGTACCTTCAGCGTTGCCAGACCAATCAGAACCAGCATCAGCGAAATAATCCAGAAACGCACAATGACGCGCGGTTCCGGCCAGCCTTTCAGTTCATAGTGGTGATGAATCGGTGCCATGCGGAAAATACGTTGTCCGCGCAGTTTAAAGGAGCCGACCTGCAGGATGACAGAAAGCGTTTCTACCACGAACACGCCCCCCATAATCACCAGCAGGAATTCCTGACGTAGCAGTACGGCGATAATGCCTAACGCACCACCTAACGCCAGCGAACCTACATCGCCCATAAAGACCTGCGCCGGATAGGTGTTAAACCACAGGAAGCCCAGTCCTGCCCCGACTATCGCGGTACAGACAATAACCAGTTCCCCGGCGTGTCGCAGATACGGTATATGCAAGTAGCTGGCAAAGTTCATATTGCCGGTCGCCCACGCCACCAGCGCAAAACCACCGGCGACAAATACGGTCGGCATAATTGCCAGGCCGTCGAGACCATCGGTCAGGTTTACCGCGTTGCCAGTACCCACAATGACGAAGTAAGCCAGCAGAATGTAGAACAGCCCCAGCTGCGGCATCACATCTTTAAAGAATGGGACCACCAGCTGCGTTGCGGGCGTGTCTTTGCCGGCAAGGTACAGGGCGAAGGCGACACCCAGCGCAATGACCGACATCCAGAAATACTTCCAACGAGCGATCAACCCTTTGGTGTCTTTACGCACCACTTTGCGATAATCATCAACAAAGCCAATAACACCGTAACCTACCAGCACCACCAACACGCACCAGACGTACGGATTGGACGGGTAAGCCCACAGCAGTACGGAGATCACAATCGCCGTCAGGATCATAATCCCGCCCATGGTCGGCGTACCGCGCTTGCTGAAGTGTGATTCAGGACCGTCGTTACGCACCACCTGACCAAAGGAAAGTTTTTGCAAATGAGCAATCATACGCGGGCCCATCCACAATGAGATGAACAGCGCGGTCAGCAGGCTGACGATGGCGCGAAACGTCAGATAGGAAAAGACGTTAAAGCCGGAATAATATTTGACCAAATGTTCGGCCAGCCAAACTAACATGTCCCATTCTCCTGTAAAGCGCGTACTACCTCTTCCATGGCGGCACTACGTGAACCCTTAACTAAAATCGTAATTACCTGTTGCTCAGCAATCAGTGATTTAAGACGCGTAATTAACGCAGTTTTATCAGCAAAATGTTCGCCAACGCCGCTGGCGGTGCTGATAGCATGGCTTTGTTTACCCACGCTTAACACGCGGTCAATACCAGCAGCTTTTGCCGCCTCGCCCACCTGTACATGGCAGGCTTCGCTTTCAGCGCCCAGTTCCGCCATATCGCCCACCACCAGCACGCGGTAGCCCGGCATTTCAGCCAGTACCTGGACTGCTGCAGTCATTGAACCGACATTGGCGTTGTAGGAGTCGTCGAGCAGCAACTGGTTTTCTGCCAGTTGGATGGGGAACAGACGGCCTGGAACAGCTTTCAGATTTGCCAGCCCCGCTTTGATAGCATCAAGCGTTGCGCCCACGGACATGGAGAGCGCAGCGGCTGCCAGCGCATTCGCAATATTGTGACGCCCCGGCAACGGCAGCAGAACATCGACGCTACCGGTTGGGGTTTGTAGGGTAAATTCCGTACCGTGCGAGGTCACATGGATATTGGTGGCGGTGAAATCGCTGTTGGCGGCATTGGGTGAGAAACGCCACACTTTGCGTGAGCCAATTACGCTCTGCCAGTTCAGCCAGTCGTTGTTGTCGGCGTTCATAATGGCGATACCGTTTTTCGGCAGGCCGCTAAAGATTTCACCTTTCGCTTTCGCGACACCCGCAAGCGAGCCAAAACCTTCCAGATGCGCCGCTGCCAGGTTGTTGACCAGCGCAGCTTCCGGGCGAGTCAGACTCACAGTCCAGGCTATTTCGCCCTGATGGTTCGCGCCAAGTTCAATAACTGCGTAATCGTATTCCGGCGTTAAGCGCAACAGCGTCATCGGTACACCGATGTCGTTGTTGAGATTGCCTGCCGTATAAAGCGTGTTGCCGCACTGGCTTAAAATCGCCGCCGTCATCTCTTTAACGGAGGTTTTGCCGGAGGACCCCGTCAGAGCAACCACGCGCGCCGGAACTTGCTGGCGAACCCATGCAGCCAGTTCACCAAACGCCAGACGCGTATCCTTGACGATTAACTGCGGCAGGTCGATGTCCAGCGGACGGCTAACCAGTAGTGCGCCTGCGCCGCCAGCTTTCGCCTGGTCGGCAAAATCGTGGGCATCAAAACGTTCGCCTTTCAGGGCAACAAACAGGCAGCCCGGCGTCAGTTTTCGGGTATCAGTGGTTACAGCATCAAGGGTGATATCTGCACCTTGCAGTTCACCGTTGAGAATGTCGGTAAGTTGGCTAAGGGTTACGCTAATCATGCAATCACCCCCAGCAGACGCGCCACCGTGACGCGATCGGAGTAGTCCAGACGCTGATTGCCAACAATCTGGTAATCTTCATGGCCTTTGCCCGCGACCAGTACCACATCATTCTCTTTAGCCTGCATAACGGCGCAAGTCACCGCTTCAGCACGGCCTTCCATCACTTTGGCATGTCCGGCATCTAACATTCCCGCCAGAATATCGTTGATGATGGCACGCGGTTCTTCGGTACGCGGGTTATCGTCCGTCACCACCGCCACGTCAGCAAACTCTTCGGCAATTGCGCCCATCAGTGGACGCTTACCTTTATCGCGATCGCCACCACAGCCAAAGACACACCACAGCTTGCCCGCACAGTGCAGACGCGCCGCCTGTAAGGCTTTTTCCAGTGCATCCGGCGTATGCGCGTAATCCACCACCACCGTCGGTTTGCCTGGCGCAGTGAACACTTCCATACGTCCGCAAACCGGTTGCAGACGCGCGGCGGTTTTCAGCAGATCAGCCAGTGGATAGCCGAGTGCCAACAGTGTCGCCAGCGCGAGCAGCAGGTTGCTGACGTTAAAAGCGCCCATCAGATGGCTTTCAATTTCGCCATCGCCCCAACTTGAGCTAAAGCGAATCGTCGCACCGCTGTCGTGATAGTTCACTTCGGTCGCTTTCAACCAGAGTCCGTGACAGTTCGGATTAATATGATCTTCCATTGATACCGCAACCGCGTCCGGCAGTTTTGCCAGCCAGCGGCGGCCCACTTCATCGTCGGCGTTAATAATCGCCTGACCGCAATGATGCTCAGAATAAAGCAGCCATTTCGCGGCTTCGTAGTGTTCCATATCACCATGATAATCAAGGTGATCGCGGCTTAAGTTGGTAAAGACCGACGCCGCAAATTTCAATGCCGCCACACGGTGCTGTACCAGCCCGTGGGAGGAAACTTCCATTGCGCAAAACGTCGCGCCCTGATCCACCAGCCCCGCCAGCTCATGCTGAACATCGACTGCCGAACCGGTTGTATTTTCTGTCGGGATCACTTTCCCCAGCAGGCCGTTACCAACGGTGCCCATTACCGCGCTGGTTTCGCCAAGCAGTTGGCTCCACTGCGCCAACAGCTGGGTAGTCGTGGTTTTGCCGTTGGTGCCCGTTACGCCCACGAGACGTAAATTGTCAGAGGGTTCATGGTAAAAGCGGCCCGCCAGTGCAGATAAACGCTCGTTGAGCTGGCTGAGATAGATGACCGGTACGCCGTGCATTTCACGGATTTCACCATCGGTCGCCTCATCTTTCGCCTCTGCAATAATGGCAGCCACACCTTGCGCTATCGCCTGCGGGATATATCGACGCCCGTCCGCCTGATGACCTACTACAGCTACAAAGAGATCGCCCGCCGCAGCCACACGGCTGTCGAGTGTCATCTCTCGCAGTGCTCGCGAAGGTGCGTCTGGCACCCACGGAGCAAGAAGGTCGCGCAAATTACGATCTGCCACCTGTCCCCTCGCCTTGATTAATCACAAATTCATTTTTATCGCCCGTTGTCAGCGCATCCGGCTCGATGTTCATGGTACGCAATACGCCGCCCATGATGGCACCAAAGACCGGCGCGGAAACGGCGCCGCCGTAGTATTTACCCGCCTGCGGATCGTTGATAACAACAACCAGCGCGAAGCGCGGCTGACTCGCAGGCGCAACGCCTGCGGTATAAGCAATATATTTATTGATGTAGCGACCGTCCGGCCCGACCTTTTTCGCGGTACCGGTTTTAATGGCGATACGATAGCCTTTAATCGCCGCCTTCACGCCGCCGCCGCCTGGTAGCGCCACGCTTTCCATCATATGCACCACAGTGCGGACAATGGATTCCGGGAAGACACGTTCACCGGGAACCGGGGGGTCAACTTTGGTAATCGACAGTGGGCGATAAATGCCGTAGCTGCCGATAGTTGCGTAGACTCGCGCTAACTGTAACGGTGTTACCATTAGCCCGTAGCCGAAAGAGAAGGTGGCCCTCTCTATGTCAGACCACCGTTGTTTTTGAGGATATAAGCCACTGCGTTCTCCGACCAACCCCAAATTGGTCGCTTTTCCCAGTCCAAAACGTGAGTAAGTATCTACTAACGCTGAGGACGGCATCGCTAACGCCAGCTTGGAAACACCGACGTTACTCGACTTCTGTAATACCCCGGTCAGGGTTAATTCGCTGTAGCGTGCCACGTCTTTGATTTCGTGGCCGTTAATTCGATAAGGAATGGTATTGAGTACCGAGTTTTCCCGCACCACGCCACGTTGCAACGCGGTCATTACCACCATCGGTTTAACCGTTGAGCCCGGTTCAAACACGTCGGTGATGGTACGGTTACGCATCGCCTCTTTCGGCGTGCCGCTCAGATTGTTAGGGTTGTATGACGGGCTGTTAGCCATCGCCAGCACTTCACCGGTGTTGACATCCACCAGCACGGCGCTACCAGATTCAGCCTTGTTAAAGGCCACCGCGTTGTTCAGTTCGCGATAAACCAGCGCCTGCAGGCGTTCATCAATACTCAGCGCCAGGTTGTGCGCTGCCTGGCTGTCAGTAGAAGAAATATCTTCAATTACGCGACCATAGCGGTCTTTACGCACAATGCGCTCACCCGGCTGCCCGGTAAGCCATTTATCGAAACTCTTCTCAACGCCCTCAATCCCTTGACTATCGACGTTAGTAAAGCCGATGAGGTGAGCAGTCACTTCGCCGGACGGATAGTAACGGCGAGACTCTTCACGCAGATGAATCCCCGGCAGTTTCAGTTTTTTGATGTAGTCCGCCATGTTAGGGTTCACCTGACGCGCCAGATAAATAAAGCGCCCTTTCGGGTTGGCGTTAATGCGGGCTGAAAGCTGATCCAGCGGAATATTGAGCGCGTTAGCCAGCGCCTTCCAGCGGTCACCGACGCTGATACCGCCAGCGTCATGCACTTCTTTCGGGTCAGCCCAAATCGCTTTTACCGGCACGCTCACCGCTAACGGGCGACCAGAACGGTCAGTAATCATGCCGCGGGAGGTGGAAACTTGCTGAACGCGAAGAGAACGCATGTCGCCCTCTTTCACCAGCATATCCGGGGAGATAACTTGTAACCACGCTACGCGTCCGAGCAGAAAAGCCAGCGCCAGGAGAATACAGCCGCATAACAACGCAAAACGCCAACTGATAAAGTTGGCATGTTCTTCCTGACGTTTTGGTTTCTGCGTTTTCGCCGCTGCTTTCATGCGTCGCGTTTATCCTTATTTTTGCACTACGATATTTTCTTGTGACGGATCAACATGCTGCATTTGCAGCTTTTCCGTGGCGATCCTTTCCACCCGGCTATGGTCGCCGAGCGCATTCTCTTCAAGGATCAGGTTGCGCCATTCAATGTCTAAAGCATCTCGCTCCAGCACCAGTTGTTCGCGCTGAGCGGTCAGTAAACGGGTATGGTGCGCCGTGGTTACCACAGTCACCGCCGTCAAAATAATGCAAATGAACAGGCAGAGTGGCAGCTTCCCAAATCGCAAAAGATCGTCACCGATAACACCAGGCAATGCATGGCGCTCGTGGCTTCCCATCGATCCTTTAACTTTGCTTAGAGCTTCTGTCACTCTGCTGATCATGCATTCGTCCTCTCTGCAATACGCAGAACTGAACTACGGGCACGAGGGTTGTCGCCCACCTCTGCTTCGCCCGGCATTAACTTGCCTAGTGCTCGCAGCTGACGGCCCCCCAGTTTTTTGAGCTGCTCTTCAGTCATCGGTAACCCTGCCGGAACTTGCGGACCGCGGCTGTTTTCACGCATAAAACGTTTCACAATACGGTCTTCCAGCGAGTGGAAGGTGATGATGCACAGCCGCCCGCCGGGGGCCAGATGCTCAAAGATGGTGTCCATGCCCTCTTCCAGTGCGTCCAGCTCGTGGTTGACTGCAATGCGCAGCGCCTGGAAGGTGCGGCGGGACGGGTTCTTGTTCTTGCGCCGCTCGGCCGCCGGCATGGCGCTGGCCACGATGTCGGCCAGCTGCAATGTCGTCTCGATGGGGGAAGTCTCCCGCGCCTCGACGATCTTGCCCGCGATCTGCCAGGCGAAGGGTTCTTCGCCGTAATCCTTGAGGATGCGGGCCAGCTCCTCCCGGCTCTCGGTGTTCACGAGGTCGGCGGCGGTCTCGCCCTCCTGGCTCATCCGCATGTCCAGCGGAGCGTCTGCCCGGTAGGAAAAGCCTCTGGCGGCATCGTCCAGCTGGTGGCTGGAAACGCCGAGGTCCAGCAGCGCTCCGTTGATCTTGTCGATGCCCAGCTGTTCCAGAGCTTGTCCCGCATAGCGGAAGTTGATCTGCACCACGGTGGCAGGCAGCCCGGCCAGCCGCGCCCGCGCGGTCTGCACCGCGTCCGGGTCCTGATCCAGCGAGATGAGCCTGCCGCCCTGTTCCGCGTCCAGCCGCAGCGCGATCTGGCGGGAATGTCCCGCACCGCCTGCGGTGCCGTCCAGATAGGTGCCTGCCGGGTCAATGGCAAGGCCGTCCAGGCACTCGTTCAAAAGCACAGGCACATGCTCAAACGAGGCCGGGTCAAAGGCTTGTCCGATCGTTTCACTGCCCATAGGGCCCAGCCTCCTTTCTGTCGTTTCAAGTTGCGTATCATCCGGCGATTTCACGCTGTTTTTTCCGTTTTTCGCCGTGTTTTTCTGCCCGCAGGGACACACTGCCCCAAGGCATCTCTCTGATACAGTTTTATTGTAACAAAACCGCCCTGCGAATGCAAGGCTTTTCGGGCTGGTTTTTCTCTCAAAATGTCACAAAAAAAGCCCCTGCAAGTCGTCGATTTTGCTTGCAGGGACGAATGGGTTTTTCCGACAAACTCCGCTCACTGGGGTTTCCGGGGCGTCTGGCGCAGATTGGCGCGGACGTTCCGGACCTGCGCAGCGTTCTCTGCCATGGTCTCCTCGGTGGTCTTGAGCATATTATCACAGTAGTCGGTCACGGTCTGGCGGACGGTGCGGGCCTCGGTCTGGGCGGCTGAGACGATCTCGGAGGCGCGCTGCTGGGCCGCCTTGACGATCTCCGCCTCGCTGACGAGGATGCGGGCGCGGTCCTCGGCCTTTTTCACGATGGCCTGGGCCTGGGCGTTGGCCGAATCAATGAGCTGGGCGCGGTCGCTGACAATGGACTGTGCCTGCCGCAGCTCCACGGGCAGGTTCTGGCGGATCTCGTCCAGATAATCCCGGATCTGCTCCACGTCCACGATCCGCTTGCCGCCTGAAAGGGGCATCCCGGCGCTCTCTTCCAGCGCGTCCTCAATGGTATCCAAAAGCTCGTTCACGTTCATTCCGCATCTTCCTCTCCGGCAGGCTGCATGGGCTTCGTGTACTTCCACAGCAGCACCTTGCCATACTTATACTGTTTCTTCAGCGTCAGGCTGCCCACCTCGGCAGGCAGCACAAGGCCGGTCTCGCTCTCGCACAGGGCGATGCCGCCGGGCGCCAGCACCTTTTCCACGCTGGGAAGGATCTTTTCCAGCGTACCACCGTGGAACGGCGGGTCCAGCAGAACCAGGTCGAACTGCTCACGGCAGGCGGAAAGATACCGCGCCGCCTCGCCGATGTTGACGCGGCTGCGGTCGAACACGCCGCAGGTCTTGCAGTTCTTCATCACGATGTTGACGGCCTCGCGGTTCTCGTCCAGGAACACGCACCGTGCTGCCCCGCGCGAGAGGGCCTCGATGCCGAGCTGGCCGCTGCCTGCGTACAGGTCCAGTACCCGTGCGCCGGGCAGGTCGAACTGAACGATGCTGAACATCGCCTCCTTGACCTGGTCGAGGGTGGGGCGGGTGATATCGGTGCCGGGCAGGGCCTCCAGCCGTCTGCCCCGTGCGTCTCCTGCAATGACTCGCATGTGGTTGCCTCCTTTTGCATTCCGTTTTATGTATCTTTATATTATTGTCAAGACACCGTGCTTTGTCAAGGCCCGCGTTGCACTGCGGCCGCAAGTGTGCTAAAATCAGGGCAGAGCGCCCCCTGTTCCGGGGCGCATGGTCAAAAGGAGAGATTCAACGTATGAAAGTCCTGCTCATCAACGGCAGCCCCCACGAAAAAGGCTGCACCTACACCGCTCTGTCCCTCATTGCGGAGGAGCTGAACCGCGCCCACATCGAGACCGAGATCTTCAATGTCGGCACCCGGCCCGTCGGCGGCTGCATCGGCTGCGGCGGCTGCGCCGCAGGCAGCGGCTGTGTCTTTGGCGGCGTGGTCAACGAGGCCATCGAAAAAGTCAGGACCGCCGACGCCTTCGTCTTCGGCAGCCCGGTGCACTATGCCTCGGCCTCCGGCAACATGACCAGCTTTATGGACCGCCTGAGCTACGCAGGCGGCAAGTATCTGGCTTACAAGCCTGCCGCCATCTGCTGCTCGGCCCGCCGCGGCGGCACCACCACCACGCTGGACCAGCTGGCCAAATACCCGGAGTTCTTCCACATGCCGCTGGTCAACGGCTCCTACTGGGCCATGGTCCACGGCTCCAACCCCGCACAGGTCCTGCAGGACGAAGAGGGCTGCGCCGTGATGCGGGAGCTGGGCCGGAACATGGCCTGGCTGCTCCAGTGCATCGAGGCCGGCAAGGCCGCCGGCATCCGGCACCCGGAGAATCCCCGCCGCCCCATGACGAACTTCATCCGATAAGCAGCCACGCCCGAAAAGCCTGACCGGCACTGCCCGGCCGGGCTTTTCTGCTGCCATCCGCCGCTTTTGTTCCAGAAAAAGTGAGAAATCCCGCAGAAACAGCGCCTGCATCCTTTTTTCGTTCATAACTTTGTGGTAACATGAAGATAAGTATTTTTTACCATGACGGAGAGCAGGCTATGGAACACTACGATTGGAACGACGGCTGGACCTTCACCCCGGTATTCGACCCCGCCATCGTGCGGCCGGAATGTCCGGATCTGCCCCTGACCCCGGTGCGCATCCCGCACACGGTCAGGACGCTGCCCTACAATTACTGCAATGAAAACGATTACCAGCGGCTCTGCGGCTACCGGCGGGAGTTTTTTGCGCCCAAGGAGTTGCAGGGCCGCACGGTCCTGCTGACCTTTGAGGCCGTGGCGCACGACGCCACCGTCTTCTGCAACGGCCGCCGGGTATTCCACCACGGCTGCGGCTACACGGCCTTTACCGTGGACCTGACCGAATCCCTCCGCCTGGGGGAGCAGAACGTCGTGGCCGTCCGGTGCGACAGCCGGGAAGACCTGAACATCCCGCCCTTCGGCGGGCAGATCGATTTCCTGACCTACGGCGGCATCTACCGCGCCGTCTCGCTGGACGTGAAGGAGCCTGCCCACCTGCGGGACATCTTCATCGAGGCGCAGGCCGAGGGCGATTTCCGCATCTACACCTCCACCGTGGGCGAAACGGTCGGCTGCACCTTGCAGGCCGAGATCCGCAGCCCCGCCGGGAGCCGGGCACTCTACAGCGGCGAGCTGTCGCTGCCCATCGTGGGCACCCTGAACGGCGTCCACCCATGGAGCATCGGACACCCCTTCCTGTACACCCTCACCGTGCGGCTCATCCGCCCCGGCACCAGCGGCCTGCCCGACCGGGTGCTGGACGAAAGATCCACCCGGTTCGGCTTCCGCACCCTTCAGTTCGTGGCGGGCGGGTTGTACCTCAACGGCCAGCGGGTGGAGCTGCGCGGCCTGAACCGCCACCAGAGCTACCCCTATCAAGGCTACGCCATGCCGGACAGCATCCAGCAGCTGGATGCCCAGATCCTGAAAAAGCAGCTGGGCTGCAACGCAGTCCGCACCAGCCACTACCCCCAGAGCCAAGCCTTCCTCGACGCCTGCGACGAGCTGGGGCTTCTGGTCTTTGTGGAGATGCCGGGCTGGCAGCACATCGGCGACGAGAGCTGGCAGGCGCAGGCATTGCAGAATTGCCGCGAGATGGTCTGCCAGTGCCGCAACCATCCCAGCGTCTTTCTGTGGGGCGTACGGGTCAACGGCAGCCCCGACGATGAAGCGTTCTACAAGCGCACCAACGAGGCTGTCCGGCGACTGGACCCCACCCGCCCCACCGGCGGTGCCCACATCCGCCGCAAAGACCAGTTGCTGGAAGACGTTTACGCCTACAACGATTACTCCTACACCGGGCGGGGGGCTGGCTGCGAGAACCGCTCCGCCATCACGCCCGATCTGCGCAGGGGCTACCTCATCAGCGAGTTCGGGGGCCAGCAGTTCCCGGCTAAGACCTTTGACGACGAACCGCACCGGCTGGCCCAGGCCCTCCACCACGCGGCCGTCCTGAACGATGCCATCGCCCAGCCGGGCGTGGCGGGCAGCTTTGGCTGGTGCATGGCCGATTACAATACCCACCGGGAGTTCGGCAGCGGCGACCGCATCTGCTACCACGGTGTGCTCGACGCGTTCCGGAACCCGAAACTCTCCGCTGCCGTCTATGCCAGCCAGAAGACGCCCCGCTCCCCCTCCGACATCGTGCTGGAAGTTTCGTCCAGCATGGCGCTGGGCGACCACCCCGGCGGGTTTGCCGGGGCCTGCTGGGTGTTCACCAACGCCGAGAGCGTCCGGCTCTACCGCGGCAACGATTTCATTGCCGAGTTCAGCCCGGACCGCCGGGGCCGGTTCGCGGCGCTGCCCCATCCGCCCATCGAGGTGCAGGATTTCGTCGGCTCCCTGCTCGAAAAGTATGAGGGGCTGGACCCCATGGTCGCGCCGCAGGTGGCCGCCATCCTCAACGAGATGCGCCGGGACGCGCTGAGCCTTTCGCCCCTGAGCCGGGCGCGGCTGCTCTCGCTGCGGCTGAGCTGGAATGACCTGCTCCGGATGTACTACAAGTACATCGGCGTCCTCGGCTCGCCCTCCAGCGTCTACCGGTTCGAGGCCGTGTGGCATGGGCGCACCGTCCGCACCGTGGTGCGGGAGCCGGTGCAGAGCGTCCGGCTGGAGTGCACGGTCTACAATCCCCTGCTGACGGACGGTCCTACCTGGGACTGCGCCGCCGTCAGCCTGCGGGCCATCGACCAGAACGGCAACTTCCTGCCCTACTGCGGCGAGGCCGTTCAGCTGAGCGTGGAAGGCCCGGTCAGGATCCTCGGCCCCAGCGTCGTGCCGCTGCGGGGCGGCATGGCGGGCACCTACCTTGCCACCACCGGCCGGGCAGGCCGCGCCGTGCTCCACTGCAAAATGGAGGGCGCGCTGGACACCGAAGCCGTGCTCACGGTGCGCAAGCGTTCTTAAATCCCGTCCTTTCATGATAGATTTGCACTCCGTTCAAAGTTTTATCATGTTTGGCTGATATTCTATGGGTGTAAAGAGTTTATGGGACGGCTTCGGCCGTCCCCTTTTGAAGAGTTTGAGGACAAAGGACTGTACGATTATGAGAGAAAAACTTCGCCGCTTTATGATCGGCCGCTACGGCACCGACGGCCTGAACCAGTTTCTGAGCATCGCCTCTCTGGTTCTGCTGCTCATCGCCATCGTCAGCCGCATCAGCCTGTTCACCTGGCTGGGTGTGGTGCTGCTGGGCTTCTGCTATTACCGCACCTTCAGCCGCAACATCTCGAAGCGGACCGAAGAGAATTACAAGTTCTACACCCTCAAAGACCGGGTGGACAACAAGTTCCGGGGCCTGAAAGAGCAGTGGGCCAACCGCAAGGTCTACCACTATTACCGCTGCCCCCAGTGCCGCCAGAAGCTCCGTGTGCCCCGCGGGCGCGGCCGCATCCAGATCTCCTGCCCCCGCTGCGGCACCCAGTTCATCAAGAAGAGCTGAGCCATGTTTGGATATGTGATCCCGAATCAGACTGCTCTTTCGCCGGAAGCGCAGGCGCGGTACCGCTCAGCCTACTGCGGGCTCTGCCGCCGCATCGGTGCGCTGCACGGCCTGCGCGGGCGGCTGACCCTGAGCTATGACCTGACCTTCCTGGATCTGCTGCTCTCCAGCCTGTACGATGGCGAGACCGCGCTGCACACCGGCGCAGACCACTGCCCCATCCACCCCATCCGGAAGGTGGACTGGCGTTCCAGCGGGCCAACCGATTACTGCGCCGACCTGAGCGTTGCGCTCCACTACTACAACGCGCAGGACAAGTGGAACGATGACCGCAGCCTGCTGGGGCTGGGGTTCGAGGCGCTGCTCGCCGCCCCCACCGCGGCAGCCGCCGAACGCTGGCCCCGGCAGTGCAGCGCCATCCGCGCCTGTCTGGACCGGCTGGCGCAGTACGAGGCCGAGGGCAGCGAAGACCTGGACGCCGTGTCCGGCTGCTTTGGCGACCTGATGGCGGAATTGTTTGACTACAAGCAGGACCACTGGTCCCCGGAGCTGCGCAGCATCGGCTTTCATCTGGGCAAATACATCTACCTGCTGGACGCCTATGACGACCTGGACCGCGACCTGAAAAAGGGAGCCTACAACCCGCTGCGCAGCCTGCACCAGCTGCCCGGCTACGAAGAAGAGATGCGAGAGATCTTCGAGCTGCTGCTCGCCAACTGTGCCCGCAGCTTTGAGCGTCTGCCCTGCGTGGAAGATGTGGATCTGCTGCGGAACATCCTCTACTCCGGCGTCTGGCTCAAATACAACTGCAAACATGCAAAAAATCCCCCCAGAGCCGCCGAATGAGGCGGTTTCTCTTGATTTTTCAGGCATTGTCCTGTACACTTAATTTTGTTCGTGCGGCAGCAAGGCCGCGCAAGTTCGTAGAGACGTGAGGAAGTTGATCCATGAAAGACCCCTATGAGGTGCTGGGCATCCAGCGCGGAGCCAGCGAGGAAGAAATCAAAAAAGCCTATCGTGCCAAGTGCAAGCGCTGGCACCCCGACCTGAACCCCAACTGCCCCACGGCCGAAGAGCGCTTCAAGGAAGTGCAGGCGGCCTACGACGCCATCACCAAAGGGGAGACCGGCCCCCAGAACGGCGGCTACGGCAACCCCTACGGCCAGCAGCAGAGCTATGGCGGCTTCTACAACAGCGGCTATCAGCAGGGCTATGGCCAGCAGGGCTATGGCCAGCAGGGCTACAGCCAGCAGGACGGTGACTGGGACTTCGGGTTCGACCCGTTCGGTTTTGGGTTTGGGTTCGGCGGCTACCAGCAGCAGAGCGGGCCGGGCTTCAGCAGCGCGGACACGCCCGAACTGCAGGCGGCGCGCAACTTCATCGTGAACCGCCGCTACGCCGAGGCCCGCCGTGTGCTGGACGGCATCGCGAACCGCACCGCCCGGTGGTATTACCTCTCGTCGCTGGCGAACCAGGGCCTGGGCAACAGCATCGACGCCCTGCAGGACGCCCGCCGCGCCGCCCAGATGGAGCCGGGCAACACCGAATACCAGGTGCATCTGCGCAATCTGCAAAGCTCCGGCCGCACCTACCGCACCCAGACGACCTATGCCCAGCCGGGCGGCCTGATGCGCTGGTGCTGGAGCATGATCCTGCTGAACCTCCTCTGCAACTGCTGCTGCGGCGGCTGGGGCTGGGGCTGGCGGTTCCGGGGCATCTGATCTCCACTGTTCCTGATACAAAAGACCCCTGCC
>OGHA01000795.1_pt1 | contig 16121 bp, 7 predicted proteins | sample 1571361 | NCBI WGS metagenome assembly OGHA01 (sample SAMEA2581970, study PRJEB24529) | metagenome | biome: Human gut stool | place: China | collected 2011 | reverse complement strand
ACAACACATTAAGTACAAATCAAATGACATAAAGCAGATTATTCCTGGCAGAACTATAACCAAACTAATTGATTTTAAAGAAATAGATTTTATAATGTATTAAAAAGAACAGAATATTTTTTGTTTTTTAGATTAACAACGTTGCAAATATAGCGATTATTTTAAAAATAGATAATAATCCCAAAAGTTTTTTTCATTCCAAGGCAATATTCCTTTCTCTTCTTACTCCTTCCGGAAACCAATCAAGAGAAGTACACTGAACCAAGTACAAAGGGTAGACAGAGAGGACTTCAGAAATTTCTGTTTTTGTCATAAAACACTAAATACCAAACACAATGCCAAACCAATCAGTAGAACAACAGGCTATTTCCATCTCTTACTCCCTGCCTATAAAGTCCTTCATTATAAATACAGAGCAGTGATAAAGTATATATATCCGGTGATAATAAGGGAATTACATTTCACCAAGTTCTGCCAGAACTAATCCATTTTTAAAGAAATAAGAAAGGATAATCAACAAGAAAGGAAGAATGTAAAAGAACCAAACAAAACCTTTATTATTAACCCAAAACAAAATTGTTATGTTAAAAATCACTAGACAAGTTACTCTGCTCTTGCTCGCCGGTGCATTAAGTTTCCCAGCTTATTCGTATGCAACGCAAGCAACAGAAGTATTGGTTCCTGAAGTTACTCAAGAAAAAGTGACAGGAACAGTTGAAGATGCATTGGGTCCGGTTATTGGTGCCAGTGTCATGGTAAAAGGCACGACCAATGGTGTCATTACGGACTTAGAAGGTAAATTCTCGCTGAATGATGTGAAAAAAGGAGATATTATTGTAATATCTTACATCGGATACGTTACACAAGAAATACCTTATACAGGAAAACCTATTCAAGTGAAACTTGCCGAAGACAGCAAGGCTTTGGAAGAAGTAGTGGTAGTCGGTTATGCCACCGTAAAAAAAGCCAACCTGACCGGAGCAGTGTCGGCCGTAGATGGTAAAGTGTTGGAAGATCGCCCGATTGTCAACCTCGGACAAGGTTTGCAAGGTGCCATTCCTAACTTAAATGTAACCACCAGCGGACGGCCCGGACAAGGTTCAAGTTTCAATATCCGTGGTACTACTGCCATGAGTGGAAGTTCACCATTGGTATTGGTTGACGGTGTGGAAATGGACCCGAACCTGATTAACCCGCAAGACGTGAAAAGTGTTTCCGTATTGAAAGATGCCGCGTCTGCTTCCATCTATGGTGCACGTGCAGCTTATGGTGTCGTATTGATTACCACCAAAGGAGGCCGTAAAGACCAGCCGACACAAGTATCGTTCGATGCATCGGTTTCATTCAACGGGCCTACTACCCGCCCAACATATATGAACTCCATGCAATATGCTACCTGGATGAACACTGCGCAACAGAACACCGTGGGACGCGACTATTTCGATGCTGAGTGGATGCAGCATATCGAAGCCTACTATAAAGATCCGGTGAACAATTCTCCGGTATTTATCCATTCGGACCCGAGTATCAGTAAAAACGGCACCAAATACACGTATGCCGGCAATACAAACTGGATGAAAGAATTGTATAAAAAGAACTATCCCGTCCAGAAGTATAATGTCAATATCAGCGGAGGTGGAAAGAAGGCAACTTACTACACATCCTTAGGATATACCGACCAGGGATCACTGATTCGTTTCGGTAACGAACAGTTCAAGAAGTTCAATGTGATGAACAACATCAATTATGACGTGAACGACTGGTTACACCTCTCGATGAAGACAAGTTTTAACCGCACTAAACTGAGAGGACTGAATCAGGACAATGTACATGGTGATAACTTTATGGGAGGTGATACCCGTCCTATCATGCCGGTGAAACATCCGGACGGCAACTGGGCAGGACAAGGTGACTTTACCAATTTTCCTGCTATCCTTGAAGATGGCGGTAGCCGGCTCACCAACAAGAATGACCTTTGGAACACGATCACGATGAAACTGACCCCAATCAAAGGAATGAGCATCAACATGGACTACACGTTCAATTACTACAGTGAAAACAATAAGGTTCACATGAAGTCATTTGACGAATATGGAGCCAATGGACAATTTCTGCAAACTTTTGCATGGACGAATCCGAATTCTGTGTCACAATCACAAGCCAACGATACATACAATGCTTTCAACTTCTTCGGTGATTACGAAAAAACATTGGGTAAACATTACCTGAAAGGAATGATCGGTTATAATCAGGAAAGCAAACATACTACCGGATTCAATGCCGGACGCGAACAGCTGATCTCAAACGATCTGGGATCTTTAAGTTATGCTACAGGAGACCGCTGGGTAGGCAGCAGTGATAACTCCTGGGCTACACGAAGCGGTTTCTTCCGCATCAACTACGGATATGACGAGCGCTATTTACTGGAAGTAAACGGCCGTTACGACCTCTCTTCCAAATTTCCCAAGCACGACCGTGCCGTATTCAACCCTTCGTTCTCTGCAGCCTGGAGACTCTCTAACGAAAGTTGGTTCAAGAGCTGGACAAACAGTTTCTTCGACGAACTGAAAATCAGAGGATCTTATGGTAGCCTAGGCAACCAGGCACTCAACAATGGCTGGTATGCTTATCTTTCTAACTATAGTACGGGACAGATCAGCTGGATCATGGGTAGCAACCAACCGCAGTATGTGGTTCCCGGCGGCCTCGTCAGCTCGTCCATCACTTGGGAAACCGTTACACAGTGGGACCTGGGACTTGACTTCAACTTCCTGAACAGCCGATTGAAAGGTGCTTTCGATTACTATCAAAGACGTACGTCCGATATTCTTGCCGCAGGTAAAATTCTACCGGGCGTTCTGGGTGCGAACGAACCTCAGGAAAATGCAGCCGAGTCATTGACAAAGGGTTGGGAATTTGAGATCAGCTGGAATGATCAGCTGGCCAACGGATTCCACTATACAGTTGGGTTCAATCTGTCCGACTATCAATCGGAAGTTACCAAGTTCGATAACGAATCGAAAGAATTGGGCAACTGGTATGTAGGTCAGAAACAGGGTGAGATCTGGGGGTATGAAACCTATGGTTTATTCCAGTCCGAACAGGAAATAGCCGGAGCAGCCAATCAGGACAAAGTATCGGGAGGTATCAAACTGATGCCCGGTGACATCCGTTTTGTAGACCGTAACAACGACGGCGTTATCGACTGGGGTGACAACACCGTAGATAATCCGGGTGATAAGAAAATCATCGGCAACAGCACTCCGCGCTATCATTACGGCATCAACCTGGGAGCCGACTGGAAAGGTTTCGACCTAGGTATCTTCTTCCAGGGAGTGGGCAAACGTGACCTCTATCTACCGGGAACTTCATTCCGAAGCCACTACGGAAGCGAATGGCAAGTACCTTCAGCCTACAACAACGATTACTGGACAGAAGAAAATACGGGAGCATATTTCCCCCGTGCGCGTTTCAATGGTGGTTCTGCCATCAACCAAGCCCAGACACGCTATATGGTAGATGCATCTTACTGCCGACTGAAGTCAGTCAGCATCGGTTATACATTGCCTAAAGTACTGACTCAAAAGGCTTCTATCGAAAAGATACGTATCTATTTCACCGGTGAAAACCTTTTCACTATTTCAGATACCCCCGACGGACTCGATCCGGAATTGGATAACCCATACACATATCCGATGCAAAGATCATTATCTGTTGGTTTAAGTCTCACATTCTAAATACAAAGCATCTTATGAAAATCAAATATCTATTCTACATCGGAGTGGCAACACTCGCCCTATCGGGTTGTAATGACGGTTTCCTGGAAAGAGCCCCGGAAGCGATCAATGACAAAACCTTCTGGAATACCACAGGAGACTTAGAAACGTATGCCAATCAATTCTACAGTTATCTGCCCGGAGGTGTAACCTCGATAGCAGACGGTGAAAGTGACAATCAGGTGCCCAACAGTATTCCTCAGTTCTTCTGGAATCAGTTGAGCACCCCTGCGGAAGCAGCTAGTTGGTGTAATTGGAGTAAAGGCGGATGGCAACCGATCCGGCTAGTCAACTATTTCCTGACTCACTATCAGACCGTAAGCGGTAAGGAGTCGGAAATCAACCAGTATGTAGCAGAAGTCCGCTTCTTTAAGGCAATGCAATATGCCGGACTGATGAGAACATTCGGTGATATCCCCTGGTTGGATAAAGATCTGGGTACAGGCGACACGGATATTCTTTACGGTCCGAAACTAAAACGTTATGAAGTGATGGATAAAATCATTGAAGAGTTTGATTTTGCCATCCAATGGTTGCCCGAAAAACCGGCTACCGGACGTATAGGGAAAGATGTAGCACGCCAACTGAAAGCCAGAACTTGCCTGCACGAAGGTACATACTATAAGTATCATACCGAATTGGGATGGGCAGACAAAGCTGACCGCCTGCTGAAAATGGCTGCTGATGAAACAGATGCAATCATGGCAACCGGTAAATACGAAATCTATAACACCGGACATCCGGAAAAAGACTATTATGACGTATTTGTGATGGAAGACAAAACGAATCTGAAAGAGGCCATTCTCCCGGTCACCTATCTGGATGGTAAAAGAAAACATGGCATGAGCCGTACGCTGGCAGAAGCAAACACAGGCTTCTCAAAAGATTTTGTAGAAAGCTATCTGTGCCTAAATGGTAAACCCATTACAGGAAACGACCAGTATAAAGGGGATACCAATATGAAGGATGAAACGACCGACCGCGATCCGCGCCTGAAGCAAACCATTCTGACTTGGGACTTTCCGACACGAGTAACTGTAGCCACCAATGATAGTACATACATCGAGAAAGAAGAAGACTTCATTTCACAATACTGCCTGACCGGATATAAATCCATCAAATACTTCATACCGACAGACAAAGCTTTCGAAGCAAACAATAATACTTATGACGGCATTGCCTATCGCTATGCAGAAACCTTGCTGATAAACGCAGAGGCTAAAGCCGAGCTGGGAACGATTACGCAAGCGGATCTGAACAAAACCATCAACGTATTGCGTGACCGGGCGGGCATGCCGCACCTGACACTGGAAGTTGGTTTCACCGATCCCAACTGGCCGGCATGGGGATACAGCCTGACTCCGCTGTTACAAGAGATTCGCCGCGAACGCCGTATCGAGCTGGCCGGAGAGGGATTCCGTTGGGACGACCTGGCCCGTTGGAAAGCCGGTGCAATCTGCAACAACGTGAAGACATACATCGGAAAACGTGAGCCTTATAAAGAAGGCCAATACGCGATTGTATATCCTGCTTATACCAATGATAACTACTCTTATGAAGCCGGCAAGAGCCGCACCTGGAATGACAGACTCTACTTGCGTCCGATACCGACCGGGGAACTTCAGAGAAATGATAACCTTCTCCCGCAAAATCCGGGATGGGAATAATTGCTTTTTAGTTAGTCCCCGGAACGAGTTTCCGGGGATTTTTTTATCTTTGCACCATTAACCCTTTTAACATATCATGAAAATAAACAAACTACTGTATGCCGGAGCCGCCCTGACCCTACTTGGCGCCTGCGCTCCAGCTGTGAAAGCTCCCGAAGCCATCTTACCCGTTCCCGAAGAGAAACAAGTAGACTGGCAGAAAATGGAAACGTATGCTTTCGTTCACTTTGGTCTGAACACCTTCAACGACCGGGAATGGGGATACGGCGATTCGGATCCGAAAACGTTCAATCCAACCAAACTGGACTGTGAACAATGGGTGAAAACGTTTGTCGAATCAGGCATGAAGGGTGTGATCCTCACCGCCAAGCATCATGACGGTTTCTGCCTGTGGCCCACCCAATTGACGGAGTATTGCATCCGCAATACTCCTTATAAAGACGGAAAAGGGGACATCGTCGGCGAGCTGGCTGCCGCTTGTAAGAAATATGGCATCAAGTTCGCTGTTTACCTCTCTCCATGGGACAGGCACCAGGCCAATTACGGCACACCGGAATACGTAGATTACTTCCATAAACAACTGACTGAATTGATGACCAACTACGGTGAAGTATTCGAAGTATGGTTTGACGGGGCCAACGGAGGTGACGGATGGTATGGCGGAGCCAAAGACAGCCGTACTATTGATCGTAAGACCTACTACAATTATCCGCGAATTTACGAAATACTGGACAAGCTTCAGCCACAAGCTATCGTCTTCTCCGACGGAGGTCCCGGTTGCCGTTGGGTGGGTAATGAAAACGGATTTGCCGGAGCCACCAACTGGTCATTCCTGCGTGCAGGTGAAGTGTATCCGGGTTATCCGAAATATCGCGAACTGCAATACGGACATGCCGACGGCAACCAATGGGTACCGGCAGAATGTGACGTCTCCATCCGTCCGGGATGGTTCTATCATCCGGAAGAAGACGACCGGGTAAAAACCGTAGAGCAATTAACGGACCTTTATTACCGGAGCGTGGGACACAACGCCACCCTCCTGCTTAACTTCCCCGTTGACCGCGACGGTCTGATCCACCCGATCGATTCGGCCAATGCAGTAAACTTCCACAAGAATGTACAAAAGCAGTTGGCACACAATCTGCTTGCCGGCATCCGTCCCAAAGCCTCGGATGAACGAGGAGGACAATTCTCTGCCAAAGCCGCAACAGACGAAAGCTGGGATACTTACTGGGCTACCAATGACGGCGTGACTGCCGCAGATATAGAGTTCGACTTTCCGAAAACAGAGAAGGTCAACCGTATGATGATCCAGGAATATATCCCGTTGGGACAACGTGTCAAATCGTTCATCGTGGAATATGATAAAGACGGGAAATGGCTTCCGGTCAAACTCAATGAAGAGACTACCACCGTGGGCTACAAACGTTTATTGCGCTTTGAAACCGTTTCGACCGATAAACTCCGCATACGTTTCACTGATGCACGTGCCTGCCTTTGTATCAATAATATAGAGGCCTATTATGCAGGTGAAACAGCCGACACATTCACCGTGGAAGCAAAAGAACTGAAAAGTTATCCGTTTACACTTGTCGGAGTGCCCGAAGAAGAAACTAAAAAATGCATGGATAAAGACAAGAACACCACTGCTTTTGTCGAGGGAGATGCATTGGTGATCGATCTGGGAGAAGAACGTACCATCACCTCTTTCCATTATCTACCGGATCAGAGTGAATACAACAAAGGATTGATTTCCTCTTATGAACTATCTGTGGGTACCGAAGCAAATGCGGTAAACCGGATAGTAGCCCAAGGAGAATTCTCAAATATTAAAAACAATCCGATTCTACAGTCCGTCTACTTCACTCCGGTGAAAGCACGATACCTCTCTCTGAAACCGACCAAAATGGTAACTGAAGGAGAAACTATGGGATTTGCAGAAATAGGAATCCAATAACAACATTATTCCGGAGGTATGCCGGAAGTTTTCATAAATCTGAGGCATACCTCCAATATTCTACTCTTTCCCTCTTTTCTCAATAGATACCTTATAAGAAAGATCGTACCGGCGGGCAAGAACGCTACTGACCTACTCCGGCAACGAAGATTTTATCAATAAAACATTCCCGAATTAAAAGATCTGAAAGCTGACGATAACCCTGTATTCATGATCGTAAGACCCCGACAAGTTGCTCAGAATCCTTAAACTTGTGCATTTTTCAGATAGATTTCTTGTCAGAACCAAGCGTTTGCTTAAATTTGCAGGCTGATAGTTAACCGGATAGTGAATAGCAAGAACCTTACTACTGACTACTGGCTGCTAACTTGTAGAAATACTAATACTAAAATTAATAACATGAGTTTGAAAATTGTTGTATTGGCAAAACAAGTTCCCGACACACGAAACGTTGGGAAAGATGCCATGAAAGCCGACGGAACTATTAACCGTGCGGCACTCCCTGCCATCTTCAACCCCGAAGACCTGAATGCTCTAGAACAGGCTCTCCGACTGAAAGATGCTCACCCAGGCTCTACCGTTACCATCCTGACCATGGGACCGGGACGTGCAGCTGACATTATTCGTGAAGGACTTTTCCGTGGTGCCGATAACGGTTATTTGCTGACAGACCGTGCTTTTGCCGGTGCTGATACGCTGGCTACTTCGTACGCTCTGGCAACAGCCATCAAGAAAATAGGTGAATATGACATCATCATCGGCGGTCGTCAGGCTATCGATGGAGATACGGCACAGGTAGGACCGCAGGTTGCAGAAAAGCTGGGACTGACTCAGATTACGTATGCCGAAGAGATCCTGAAAGTAGGTGACGGAAGCATCACCGTAAAACGCCACATCGACGGCGGTGTGGAAACAGTAGAAGGACCCTTGCCCATCGTTATCACTGTCAACGGAAGTGCAGCTCCCTGCCGCCCGCGCAATGCTAAACTGGTTCAGAAGTACAAACACGCCAAAACCATTACCGAGAAGCAACAGGGTAACCTGGACTACACCGACCTGTACGACACCCGTGACTACCTGAATCTGGTGGAATGGAGCGTAGCAGACGTAAACGGTGATCTGAAACAATGCGGCCTCAGCGGTTCGCCGACAAAGGTAAAAGCGATCCAGAACATCGTGTTCCAAGCGAAAGAGAGTAAAACCATCAGCGGCAGCGACCGTGAAGTGGAAGAACTGATTGTTGAACTGTTGGAGAACCACACTATTGGATAAGAGGAGAGAAAAGATATGAATAACTTATTTGTATATTGCGAAATAGAAGACGGCATCGTCGCAGACGTAAGCCTCGAACTTCTGACAAAAGGACACTCGTTAGCCAATCAGTTGGGTTGCCAGCTCGAAGCAGTCGTTGCCGGAACCGGACTTAAAGATATTGAAAAACAGATCCTCCCGTACGGAGTAGACAAACTCCATGTATTCGACGGTGAAGGACTCTATCCTTATACTTCACTCCCCCACACTTCAATCCTGGTCAATCTGTTCAAAGAAGAACAACCGCAAATCTGCCTGATGGGTGCAACCGTTATCGGTCGTGACCTCGGTCCGCGCGTATCCTCAGCCCTGACCAGTGGTCTGACAGCCGACTGTACATCATTGGAAATAGGCGATCACGAAGATAAGAAAGAAGGCAAGGTCTACAAGAACCTGCTTTATCAGATTCGTCCTGCATTCGGTGGCAACATCGTTGCTACCATTGTCAACCCCGAACACCGTCCTCAAATGGCAACCGTTCGCGAAGGAGTGATGAAAAAAGCCATTCTGGCAGCAGACTACAAAGGTGAAGTAATCCATCATGATGTGAAGAAATATGTAGCCGACACCGATTACGTAGTGAAAGTCATCGAACGTCATGTAGAAAAAGCAAAGAACAACCTGAAGGGTTCTCCCATCATCATCGCCGGTGGTTATGGTGTAGGTTCGAAAGAAAACTTCAACTTGCTGTTTGATCTTGCAAAGGTATTAAACGCAGAAGTAGGTGCCAGCCGTGCAGCCGTAGACGCAGGTTTCGTTGAGCACGACCGCCAGATCGGACAGACCGGTGTTACGGTACGTCCCAAACTCTATATTGCCTGCGGTATCTCCGGACAGATTCAGCACATCGCCGGTATGCAGGAAAGCGGTATCATCATCTCTATCAACAACGATCCGTCAGCTCCGATCAATACGATTGCAGACTATGTAATCAACGGAACCATCGAAGAAGTTGTACCGAAGATGATTAAGTATTATAAACAAAACAGTAAGTAAGAAATGGCTAACTTTTATTTAGATACTCCGGAACTCAAGCATCACTTGAACCATCCGTTGATGAAGAGAATTGTTGAGCTGAAAGAGCGCAACTATGCTGATAAAGATAAATTCGACTATGCTCCGGTAGACTTCGAAGACGCAATGGACAGCTACGACAAAGTGCTGGAAATTGTAGGAGAAATCTGTGGTGACATCATCGCTCCCAATGCAGAAGGTGTCGATCATGAAGGCCCGGTCTGCGCCGACAATCGTGTGACCTATGCCAGCGGGACTACCCGTAACCTGGATGCCTGCCGCAAAGCAGGGCTGATGGGCATGGCTATGCCCCGCCGCTTTGGAGGCTTGAACTTCCCGATCACTCCGTACATCATGGCTGCCGATATCGTGAGCCGCAGTGATGCCGGTTTCGAGAACCTGTGGGGATTGCAGGATTGTGCTGAAACCATTTACGAATTTGCCAACGAAGAACAGAAGCAACGTTATATCACCCGCGTATGCCAGGGTGAAACCATGTCAATGGACCTGACGGAACCGGATGCAGGTTCCGACCTCCAGTCTGTCATGTTGAAAGCCACTTACAGTGAAAAAGACCAATGCTGGTATCTGAACGGAGTGAAACGCTTCATCACAAACGGTGATGCCGATATTCACCTCGTACTGGCACGTTCGGAAGAAGGAACACACGACGGACGCGGTCTTTCCATGTTCATCTACGACAAGCGCAATGGTGGAGTAAACGTACGCCGTATTGAGAACAAAATGGGTATCAAAGGCTCTCCTACCTGCGAGTTGGTATATAAAAATGCCAAGGCCGAACTTTGCGGTGACCGCAAACTGGGTCTGATCAAATATGTAATGGCGTTGATGAACGGTGCCCGCCTGGGTATTGCCGCTCAGTCCGTAGGATTGTCACAGGCTGCTTACAATGAAGCTCTGGCATATGCCAAAGATCGTAAACAGTTCGGTAAGGCAATCATCGAATTCCCCGCCGTGGCCGAAATACTTTCTCTGATGAAAGCCAAACTGGATGCTTCCCGTTCACTGTTGTACGAGACAGCCCGTTTCGTAGACGTTTACAAAGCACTGGACGACATTGCCAAGGAGCGCAAACTGACTCCGGAAGAACGTGCCGAACAGAAAACATTCGCTAAACTGGCTGACGCCTTCACCCCGCTGGGCAAAGGCATGGGCAGTGAGTTTGCCAACCAGAACGCTTACGACTGTATTCAAATTCACGGCGGTTCGGGCTTTATGAAAGATTATGCCTGCGAACGTATTTACCGTGATTCACGTATCACTTCCATTTACGAGGGTACCACTCAGTTGCAGGTTGTGGCCGCCATCCGTTATGTAACGACCGGCGCTTACCTGGCCCGTATCCAGGAATACGAGAATATGCCGGTAGCTCCCGAACTGGAAGGCTTACAGAACCGTCTGAAAAGCATGGCAAGCAAATACGCGGCTTGTGTGACTCAAATCACAGAGGCAAAAGATCAGGAACTGCTCGACTTCTGTGCACGCCGCCTCGTAGAAATGGCAGCTCACATCATCATGGGTCACCTGATGGTACAGGACGCTTCAAAGAGCGATCTGTTCTCTGAATCGGCTCAAGTATATGTACGCTATGCAGAAGCTGAAGTAGAAAAACATATCAACTTTATCCGCAAATTCGATAAAGACGATCTGGCTTACTACAGAAAGTAAAGAGTTTACTCCAATACTAAAAAAGGGATTCGGACGACCGGATCCCTTTTCTTTTTGCATTACGGGAGGGCAACAAGGCATTTTATCCTCCGAAAATACCCAATTAATGTCAAATGATTTGGCTATGTGGCTGGTTTTTACGAATATTGCAACAAAATTAAAGAGATACCGGATTACGGCTCAATATGACACGAAAAACTTCAGTAAATAATCTATTAAAAGAAAAACAATTATGCGGAAAATCACATTAGGTCTGATACTATGCAGCATGGTTACGCTCTGCTTTGCCGGTCAACGACCTTTAGAGGGATTTAAGTATGCCTCGGAAAAAGCCCCGGTGGGCAATGAATGGGAATCACCGGAGAACATTGCACTCAACAAAGAACAACCACGAGCCTGGTTCTTTTCCTTCCAGGATGTGGAAAGCGCACGCAAAGTGTTACCGGAGAACAGTAAATACTGGTTGTCACTGAATGGTGACTGGAAATTCAATTGGGCACCCGATCCGGATTCTCGCCCCAAAGATTTTTATCAGACTACTTTCGATGTTTCGGGCTGGGACAACATTCCCGTCCCTTCAAGCTGGAATATCTATGGTATCCAGAAAGACGGTAGCCTGAAATACGGAGTACCTATCTATGTGAACCAACCTGTCATTTTCATGCACAAAGTGAAAGTAGACGACTGGCGCGGAGGTGTGATGCGTACTCCTCCCACTAACTGGACTACTTATAAATACCGTAACGAAGTGGGTTCCTACCGTCGCGACTTCGACATCCCCCAAGATTGGGACGGTCGTGAAGTATTTATCAACTTCGACGGTGTGGACTCTTTCTTCTACCTCTGGATCAACGGCCAGTACGTAGGTTTCTCAAAAAACTCACGCAATACGGCCAGTTTCAACATCACCCCCTATCTGCAAAAAGGAAAGAACACCGTTGCTGCCGAAGTATACCGCAGTTCAGACGGCTCGTTCCTCGAAGCACAGGATATGTTCCGCTTACCGGGTATCTTCCGTACCGTAGCTCTCTACTCTACTCCGAAAGTACAGGTACGTGACCTCGTGGTAATCCCCGACCTGGACGAGACATACACCAACGGTTCGTTGGCCATCAGCGCCGACATCCGCAACTTTGGCAAGAAAGCAGCCAAAGGATACCAGATGGCGTATACACTATATGCTAATAAACTGTACTCGGATGAAAACACTCCGGTTGCCAATGCCGTTGCTTCGGCCACTGTGAATCTGGTGAACCCGAACGAAACCGTAGAAGCGGAAAAAGCGATCATGAACGTACAGTCCCCCAACAAATGGTCGGCTGAATTCCCCCACCTCTACACACTCGTTGCAGAACTGAAAGACAAGAAAGGCAAAACAATAGAAACCGTTTCGACTACCGTAGGTTTCCGCAAAGTGGAAATCAAAGATACTCCTGCTTCTGCTGACGAATTCGGACTGGCAGGCCGCTATTACTACGTAAACGGCAAAACCGTAAAACTGAAAGGTGTCAACCGCCACGAATCAAATCCGGCTGTGGGACATGCCATCACCCGTGAAATGATGGAGAAAGAGGTTATGCTGATGAAACGCGCCAACATCAATCACGTACGTAACTCCCACTATCCGGACGATCCGTACTGGTACTATCTGTGCAACAAATACGGACTCTATCTGGAAGATGAAGCCAACATCGAATCTCACGAGTATTATTACGGAGCCGCTTCCCTGTCTCATCCGGTAGAATGGAAAAACGCCCATGTAGCCCGTGTGATGGAAATGGTTCATGCCAACGTAAACAATCCTTCGATTGTCATCTGGTCATTAGGCAACGAAGCCGGACCGGGAAAGAACTTCGTAGCAGCTTACGATGCACTGAAAGCATTCGACCTCTCACGCCCTGTTCAGTATGAACGTAACAACGATATCGTCGATATGGGTTCCAACCAGTATCCTTCCATCGGCTGGATGCGCGGTGCTGTGAAAGGCAACTATGACATCAAATATCCGTTCCACGTTTCGGAATATGCTCACTCTATGGGTAACGCCTGCGGTAACCTGGTGGACTACTGGGAAGCTATCGAATCGACCAACTTCTTCTGCGGCGGCGCAATCTGGGACTGGGTAGACCAATCGATGTACAACTATGACAAGAAAACCGGTGAACGCTACCTGGCTTATGGCGGTGATTTCGGCGATACTCCGAACGACGGTCAATTCGTTATGAACGGTATCGTATTCGGCGATCTGGAACCGAAACCTCAGTATTATGAAGTGAAAAAGGTATACCAGCACATCGACGTGAAGGCTATCGATGTAGAAAAAGGCCGGTTTGAAGTGTTCAACAAGTATTACTTCAAGAACCTTTCGGACTATGATGTAAAATGGTCACTCTACGAAAACGGCAAAGAAACACAATCGGGCCTATTGAGCATAGGCGAAGTAGCTCCGCGTACCCGTACGCAGATTACTGTTCCTTATCAGTTCAGTAAGCTGAAAGCCGATTCGGAATATTTCGTGAAGATTCAATTCCTGCAGAAAGACAACATGCCTTGGGCTGACAAGAACTTCGCACAAGCAGAAGAACAGATACTTGTGAAAGAGGCTACCGCACGTCCTTCTATCGCCACCGTAGCAGCTGAGGGCGACAAACCGGAAGTGATGATGACTAAAGCGAGCGATATCATTACCATCAAAGGCAATGGTTACACAGCTCAGTTCGATATCAAGACAGGTACTATCTACAGTCTGACATACGGAAACGAGAAGGTGATTACTGACGGCAACGGTCCGAAGCTGGATGCGCTCCGTGCTTTCACCAATAATGATAACTGGTTCTATTCTCAGTGGTTTGATAATGGTTTGCACAACCTGAAGCATTCAGCTACCGGGTTCAATATGACTACCAAAGAAGATGGTACAGTCGTATTGTCATTCACAGTACAGTCTCAGGCTCCTAATGCAGCCAAGATTCTGGGTGGAACAAGCTCGGGCAAGAACAAGATTGAGGAACTGACAGACAAGAAGTTCGGCAGCAGTGACTTCAAGTTTACTACCAACCAGGTATGGACAGTCTACAAAGACGGTTCTATCGAACTGGAAGCAAGCATCACCTCCAATCAGCCGAGTCTCGTATTGCCTCGTCTGGGATACATGGTACGTGTGCCTCAGCAATATGCCAACTTTACTTACTACGGACGCGGTCCTATCGACAACTACGCCGACCGTAAAGTAGGACAGTTCATCGAGCAACATAAGAATACGGTTGCCGGAGAGTTCGTCAACTTCCCCAAACCGCAAGATATGGGTAATCACGAAGACGTACGCTGGTGTGCCCTGACCAACAATGCAGGCAACGGTGCCGTGTTTATAGCTACCGACCGTTTGTCGGCTTCGGCTCTGCCTTACTCTGCACTCGACCTGATTCTGGCTTCACATCCGTATCAGTTACCGAAAGCCGGTGATACTTATCTTCACCTGGATGCAGCCGTAACCGGCCTGGGTGGTAACAGCTGCGGTCAAGGCGGCCCGTTGGAGCAAGACCGTGTCTTCGCCAGCCATCACAACACAGGTTTCATTATCCGCCCCGCAGGTAAAGACCTGACTGTAACAGCCAATGTAGCCCCCGCCGGAGAGATGCCGTTGTCCATAACCCGCAACCGTGCCGGTGTGGTATCTGTATCATCACAGAAAAAAGACGCCGTTATCCTTTATACAGTAGATAAGAGTAAATCCAAAACTTATACCGAACCGATCGCACTACGCAATGGCGGTACGGTGACTGCCTGGTTCAAAGATGCACCTTTCATCAAGGCAAGCATGACATTCGACAAGATCGAAAGCATCCAGACAGAAGTAATCTACGCAAGTAGCGAAGAATCGGACGGAGGCGAAGCCAAGAACCTGACAGACGGTGATCCGAATACCATCTGGCACACCATGTTCTCTGTAACGGTGGCTAAACACCCGCATTGGGTAGACCTGGATGCCGGCGAAGTGAAAACAATCAAAGGTTTCACTTACCTGCCCCGTCAGGACAGCAGCAACGGTAATGTGAAAGACTACACCATCCACGTAAGTATGGACGGTAAAGAATGGGGTGAACCTATCCTGAAAGGTACTTTCGCAAGAGACCTGAAAGAGAAGAAAGTAATGTTCGATAAACCTGTGAAAGCCCGTTATATCCGCTTCACCGCCTTGAGCGAACAACGCGGACAAGACTATGCTTCGGGTGCCGAACTGACTATCCTGGCTGAATAAGCACAGGCAAGCATAAAAAACAGAGCCTTTATCAGGGCGGAACAGACACTCTGTCCGCCCTTGATAAAGGCTCTGTTTATATGATATAGAGGCTCCGGCCGAAACCATCGGGACCTCAGTATTTCAACACATGAAACAATCTTTTCACCAATCCTCCATAATGCCTTCTCTCTTAAAGACAATAAGCTGGTTCCGGAGCGAACTGATTTCCCTTCGCATGATTTCCATCCTTTCCAGCAAATGATGAATGGCATCGATACCTTCCATATTGATGGACAGGTCATAATACATACGGCTGTATCGTTCCACATCCGGAAGTTGCGACGCAAGCAGATAGTGCTCGCCTCCCTCGGTGCGTACCTCAATCAAGCCACCTTCCTCTAACAGGTCGATAAATGAAGGCTCAATATGACATTTGTGACAGTATTCACTGACAATTATTAATTCGG
>OGHA01000757.1_pt1 | contig 16734 bp, 10 predicted proteins | sample 1571361 | NCBI WGS metagenome assembly OGHA01 (sample SAMEA2581970, study PRJEB24529) | metagenome | biome: Human gut stool | place: China | collected 2011 | reverse complement strand
TGCGGGTGATCAAAGAGAATAACTACGTACCCAACAACAGTGCCAGAAACCTGAAACGTCAGGATGCCAAGGCAATTGCAGTACTGGTCAAAGGTATTAACAACTCTTTCTTCAGCCAGATGATCAAGGTATTGGAAGAAGAGATCAAGGAAAAATCTTACGCCATGGTATTGCAGCATGTAGACTATGACGAGGACGAAGTGGAAGTGGCACTGAAGCTGGTCAAGGAAAAGAGACTTCGCGGCATTATCTTCCTCGGCGGTTATCTGGTGCACAGTGAGGAAAAGCTGGCACAGCTTCATGTGCCGTTTATCTTAAGTACCACGGGAATGCTACCCAAGGGCTTCAGCCGCAACACCTATTCCTCCGTAGCGGTGGATGATACCAAGGAAAGCTACAAGATGGTGGACTATCTGTGCAAGAACGGACATAAGGATATTGCAATCCTCTGTGCCCGCAAGACCGATGCATCTATCGGTAAGCTGCGTCTGGAAGGCTATAAAAAGGCGTTGAAGGATAACGGAATAGAAGTAAGAGAAGAACTGATCCTGCCTATGAGGAGTGATTTGGAAGATTACTCCTTGGAGAATGGCTATATGGTGACGAAGGAATTCCTCGAGAAGCAGATTCCGTGCACGGCGATCTTCGCAATCTCCGATATGCTGGCGATCGGTGCCGGGAAAGCCTTGTCTGATGCCGGATACAAGGTGCCGGAGGATATTTCTCTGGCAGGCTTTGATGGTGTGGAAATCGGGAAATATGTTATCCCGTCCTTGACGACTTTAAAGCAGCCGGTGGACAGCATGGCGAGAGAGACGGCCCGGATCCTGTTCGACATCATCGGGAAAAAGGCGAAGCACCAGCACTGCGTGTTCGACGGAGAACTGGTGGTGCGGGATTCCACTATGCCGAGGACTTAGACTATGCAGATACATGGTTTTAACAAGACAACTTTATTAGATTATCCGGAACATATTGCAGCCACTGTTTTTACAGGGGGCTGCAATTTTCGCTGTCCGTTTTGTCACAACGGGGAACTGGTGCTGGATCCCGGCTGCCAGCCGCTCATTCCGGAGGAAGAAGTACTCTCTTACCTGAAAAAAAGGCAGGGGATTCTCCAGGGCGTCTGCGTCACCGGAGGAGAGCCGACTCTGCAAAAGGATCTGAAGGATTTTTTACGCAAGATCAAGGAACTCGGATATCCGATCAAGCTGGATACCAATGGCTATATGCCGGGAGTATTGTGGGATCTGATGCAGGAGCATCTGATTGATTATGTGGCGATGGATATTAAGGCGTCCAGAGATAATTATGCCCGGGCGGCGGGACTGCCGCATATGGATATCTCCCGCATCGAGGAGAGTATCGGCATCCTGAAAAGCAGCGGTATCCCCTATGAATTCCGAACTACCGTGGTAAGGGGAATTCATACCGTGGTGGAATTTGAGAAAATCGGTAAATGGATTGCGGGATGCCCTGCGTATTATCTTCAGAATTACGAAGAGAATGAAAACTGCCTGTACCGGATGATACAGACAGTGGAATGTGACGATGTGAAACCGGGCGGAGTAGATCCGTTCGGAGCATTTTCCAGAGAGGAACTGGAACAGATGGAGGAACTGGCCCGGAAATATGTGGGGAAAGTTATCCTGCGGGGCGTGGAATAGATGCTGTGCCTCCCAGCTACATAAGCTGTTGTATTTTTACAAACTCATCAAAGCGAGGTAAGGCCAGCGTGACTTTCCCGTATTCTTTGGAAATAATGACACCTTTTCTCTTTAAACGCTCACGATAGACAGAGAAAAGTTCAGATTTCATATCTAATCGCTCACGGAGAGCTTTTACCTGAGTCTCTCCGCTGAGAGACATTTCAGTTACGATTTTTTTATCCAGATCGGATAATTCCGACCATATTTTACTGTATACATATTCATCCAGATATTGGTCATATTCCGGCAAAATCTGTTCCAAAGTCTTTTTATCGCGATTTTCCCAGTAGAGATAACCAAGTACCTGAAAGGCAAAAGGATAGCCTTTGGTCAGTGAAGCCAGTTCTCCGGCAGCATCCATATCCAGTGAAAAAATATCCATATATTGTTTCCGAATAGCGGTATAGTTCAAAGGCTCCAGAATCAGCTTGGGAGCCCGATATAAAAAGGTCAGAGATTTATCGTTTTGCAGGTCGTAGATATTCTCATATAATCCGGTCATAAGCAAAAAGATTGGATAGTCGTTTCGGAGAAAAATCTGAAAAGAACTTGCAAAAATCCGGATATATTCAGAATTTGTTACCTCATCTATGGTGATCAATAAACGTTTATGAATCTTCTGAATATATTTCAACATGACTTCCAGAGCGTTTTCAATGTCGGTCACCGGAGCAACATTTTCTACAGATACTCCCAGACCAAAAGCTGAAAAATCCAGCTTTGCATTGACAAACAATGTATGCAGTTCCGGAATGCTGTATATTTTTGCAGCAAGACTTTGGAGCAGATCTCTGGTAGGATTCAGTTCTACAACGATCCAATCGGCATTCTTTCGTAATTCTGCGGCAATATTTGTCATCATTACAGTTTTGCCGGAACCGCGGACACCTGTGATCATATAAATCTGGTTGGAAGGAATCTCAGCACAAAAACTGTCCAGAATCTGATTTGTCTCTGTGAGACGAGAGATATATCGTAACGGCTTTTTCCCAAAAGATAATGTAAATGGATTTGCGCGCATGAGTTATTCCTCCTTCTTATATAAACTTTTATAACTTTTAAATCCTTATATAACTGTATATAAGTTTATATAACTTTTTATTTATTATATAAGTTTATATAACTTTTGGCAAGAGAAATTGAAGAAATATTGAAAATGAAAACGCTTACTTCAAATTATGCATGATGCAATCTGCTAAATTGTACATTTTTGCAAAATAAAATGATTTGCGCAAAAATAGTGACTAAAAATTGCTCAAAATTTCTATGAATAACTTCTAAAAATATTCAAAATGTACAAAAACGGTTTACTAATGTGAAGCGACAGTGATAATATATAGTACATAGCGCTGTAAGAGCTTACAAATGTAACTGTTTACAGCAAGGCGTAAAACAAAAAACGCAAACATATTGCTGCAGCGGAAGGCTACGGCAGGAGGATTGGGAGGATTGTATGAGTCGATGTAAGAAAAAGAGATTTTTGGCATTTATGTTGACCGTGGCTATGCTGCTGGGTGTGATGCCGGTGGATCTGCTGGGTGGAATCGCCAGCGTGAAGGCGGCGGAGACGGTGCATGAGGTGAACTTTACGAAGATACCTGCAGAAGGAAAAACAGATAAAGGTTCATTTACAAATGATATGCTGGGGGACAGCTATTATACACTTGTTGGAAGTGCTATGTGTAGATTAAACAGTGCAGCAACAAAAGTAACAGCTGTTGAACTGACAGATAAGGAAGGGCTGTCTGCTATAAATTTTACGGTTAATGGAACGGCAAACTTGGAGGTGAAATTTTGCAGTACGGGTAAAACCAATAACTCGCAATTGGCATTAAAAAAAGATGGAACGCAGATAGCTGATTCAGTGAAGACGGTTACAGGAACAAGTGGTGAAACAGCAGCTTACTCGAATCTTACAGCAGGTACTTATTCAATCATTAGTGCAGAAGGATTTACGGAAAGAAGCGTTCGAATCATAAGTATCAAGGTAACAGAGACAACGCAGGATATTCCCGCAGACGCAACCGTTTCCGGTAATATTGCAGTTGTAGATAACACAAGCGGATTGGTTCAGGAAGGTCAAAAGGTCAGCCTGACTGCAGAGAACAAAGATACAGTAGAGTTAGCTGTAGGCGTTGAAAATAAGGAGCTTACACTGAGTGCCGGAACTACCTACAATATCGTTGCTCCGAACGAGAATGTCCGTGCTGTTGCGGAAGATGGTAAGACAACCATTACCACTGGCACGGAAGCTTTTAGCACTACCATTACCTTGGGTAAAGCAAAAGTGGAAGCGCTGGTAAAACTGGCAGAAGGCTCTGAACTGGAGGATGGTGCGACTTTAACATTGACCAATACAGCAGATGCTGGCGATACTGTTCAGCTGACACCTAATGGAACAGTACCCCTTAAGGTAGGTGCAACCTACGAGATTTCTACGAGTATGGCATTAGCTGATGCGAAAGTAAATGGTGGAAAAACGGTTACTGTTACAGAAGAAACTACAGAGCTGATCATTTCTATAGAATCCACACAGGTAGCGACAACAATCACCGTGAAAGATGCAGATGGTCTGCTGGGTGATGGAACGGTGACATTGACCAATATGAAAGATGCTGCCGATGTACATAGCCTTAAGAGTGGAGAAGCAGTATCTCTGACAATTGGAGAGGTGTATAAAGTAAGCTGCGCAGTAAAAAACGCAATTATTAAGATCAATAACAGTACAATATACAAAGCGTCAAGAGAAACTACAAATGCAAATGTGGTTATAAGTGCAAAAGATGCAGATTTGCATGAACTGGATCTGAGCGGTGGACTGTTAAAAGGACAGACCTATGAAGGCGGTATTTCTGTTCTGGCAGATATGCCTTATACAGCGAAGACGTTAGAGGCATGTGGTGTTCTATATGAGGGAACCGTACAGACCCCGAAAGAGAACCCTACACCAAATAATGGAGCAATCCCTACTACAGGTGCTGCGGTGAAACTGGTTGCAGAAAAGGCGGGTAAGCTGAAGGTTACAGTATCCCTTGTAAGCAAAGTTTACTATTTCCTGGAAGAGACTGCAAACGGTCCCAAGGAAGTATTGAAATTTGATAATACAACAAATACACAAACTGGTGGAAAGGTTCTGATTCTTCCGGTAGAAGCAGGAAAGACTTATTATTTATATACACACGGATCCAAAATCAAGATGTATGGAATTACAGTAGATTACAGAACGTCTCTGGATTGGAACAAAATCGAGACTCCCGTACTTGGAACTCCTTCTGTAAAGGGAGGAACAATTTCTGTTCCCTATACCGCACAGGTGGGTGGTATCTATGGAGAGTCTTTGGATGTAACGATGTATAATGCAAATGGTAAGGAAGTAATGAAACAGTCGATTACCGCAGAGAGTGAGTCCGGTGTAGCAGAGTTTACACCTGAAGCATCCGGTGCTTACAGCTTTAAAGCAGAGTTGATCCGTACCGGCGAAACTTCTAAGGTAAGTAATACGACAACCGGTGTTAATTTTGTCCTTCCCATGGCAACTCCCGCAGGCTTAAATGCCGAGAACAAGGGCCACGGCAACGTGAAGCTGACCTGGCAGGTTGTTCCCGAAGCGGAAAGCTACACAGTATATGTGGATGGCAAGGTATATGCAGAGGGCGTGACAAAGTTATTACAGAAGATTTCAGGGCTGACCGTAGGACAGGAATATACATTTGGTGTTGCGGCAGTCAGAGGAAATGATATTTCCAAACCGGCAGAGGTGAAATTGACGATCACAGAAGATGCAGTAAAGACCTGGAATTATTCCGCATTCGGCTCCAGTGTAGATACCATGTCAGAAGGCGGCAAGAACAACGGCTTCAGCGGAAGCTATGATACACAGGATCTGAAAGTATGGAGTATGAACAGCAAGGGTAAGCTGGTACCGAACTCCACCGATGGTGTGGCATTCTACTATACCACCATTGATCCTGAGACAGAGAACTTTACGCTGTCCGCAGATGTAACCGTAGACAGTTGGAAGTTTACCAATGGTCAGGAGGGCTTCGGTCTGATGGCAGCAGACCGTGTGGGAGAGAACGGTTCCGGTAATTCCTTCTGGAACAACTCTTATATGGTAAGTGCGACCAAGGTGGAATATTTCTGGGATGCAGAGGCCGGTCAGGTGTCGGATGCCGGAGATAAGTACACCATGAAGCTGGGTGTCGGATCTCAGGAGAAGATCGGTGTAACACCGGAGAATCTTGCGGCAGACACTGTAGTAGATGATTTCCAGACGGCTATGAGAACGCTGGAGACCAGTGCCGCAGTAAGCGGACTGGGTGCTGGAACTTACAATATGGTAGGCAGATATGAGGCAGCATTGAAGGATATCACGGATGTCAATCCTCAGACAACCTTCCATATGACGATCCAGAGAAATAATACCGGATATTTCTTAAGCTATACCAATGTAGTTACCGGAGAGACCGTGACCAATAAGTACTATCACGGCGATGACGGTGACGAACTGACGAAACTGGATGAGAACAATATTTATGTAGGTTTCTACGCTTCCAGAAGTGCTAAGGTAAGTTTCAGCAATATGAGCCTGACCACCGTTGCACCGGAAAACGATGCACCCGCGGAGGCAAGACCAATCACTTATGTGACACCGAATTTTGGCATTGAGTCTGCAACGGTTGCAAACAGTGCAAACTATGAGATGGTATACTACGGTAATGCCGACGGAACTCTGAGTATTACTGACAGCAAGGGTGAGGCAGTGGTATCCGGTCAGCATGTGGATGCCCAGACGAAGTTCCGTGTGAACACTGTTCTGGAGCAGGGCAGCAATACCTTCGCGGTGGAGTTCACACCGGATGCAGATTACAAGCCTGCAAAGTATTCTCTCTTAAGCAGCTATGATACCGTGAAATTTGATTTCACCGTAACCTATAATGTAAAAGACAGAAGTTATATTTATGTAAGTCCCGACGGCAGAAGCTATGGAAGCGGTGCCAAGGATGATCCTGTAGATATTTATACCGCAGTGAAGAGCGCTGCTCCCGGACGGACGATCCTGTTAAAGGGCGGAACTTATGCACTGGACAAGACAGTCATTGTAGAAAGAGGCGTTAACGGAACCGCAGATGCGAAGATTTACATGATCGCAGATCCGGAGGCTGCCACACGTCCGGTACTGGATTTCCAGGGAAGATGTGCAGGTATGATCCTGGCAGGCGATTATTGGTACTTCCAGGGATTTGATGTTACGAGATCCGCAAATGCGCAGAAGGGTATTCAGGTATCCGGAAGCTACAACACTGTGGACAACGTAATGACCTACAGAAACGGTAATACCGGTCTCCAGATCAGCAGATATAAGAGCACAGATAACTGGGAAGACTGGCCTTCCCACAACCTGATCCTGAACTGTACTTCTTATCTGAATGCAGATGCGGGATATGAGGATGCAGACGGATTTGCAGCGAAACTGACTGTAGCAGACGGCAATGTATTTGACGGATGTATCGCAGCTTACAACGCTGATGACGGATGGGATCTGTTTGCAAAGGTAGAGACCGGTGCCATCGGACGGGTAACGATTCAGAACAGTGTGGCATTTAAGAACGGTTATGTACTGGATGCGAACGGACAGGAAGTAGATGCCGGTAACGGTAACGGCTTCAAGATGGGTGGTTCCAGCATCAGCGGACGGCATATCCTGCGCAACAGCGTATCCTTCAGCAATAAGGCAAAGGGTATCGATTCCAACAGCTGCCCGGACATTCAGGTATATGCTTCTACCAGCTACAATAATGAATCCTACAACGTAGCTCTTTACACGAACGATGCAAAGAACACAGCATTTATCGCACAGGGAATTCTATCCTTCAAGGACAGCGCCAATGCAGCTGAAGAACTGATCGCTGAGCAGTTCAAACCCAAGGGAACACAGGAGACAAGTGCTTACGAAAATGCAGCAAACTACTACTGGGGAGGTGAAAACGCTACCAACAGTGAAGGAATTGCAGCGGCAGCAGACTGGTTCCGTAACCTGGATATGAACAGCGCAATTCATGGCGGCATTCACAGAAATGCCAACGGTACGATCAACATGAACGGCTTCCTTGAGCTTACAGATGAAGCACCGGAAGGCGTGGGAGCCAGAATGACAGGAACTGCTTCCGGCGTGATCACAGTAAATACGGATGTTGACAGAGAGGACAACGATGATAACAACAGCGGCACTTCTTCTACAGCAGCATCTACCGTAGACTGGAACGATGTAAGCAACTCTGTACAGGATAAGGTGGCAGAGATGATGAAAAATCCTGCTATTGCAAGTGTCAACATGAACTTTGTATGCAGCGGTGAAGTCAAGGTGCCTCAGAATGTACTGAATACCATTAAAGGTACGAAGCTGACGGTGGCATTCCACAGCGGAAACGGTGTGGCACTGAGCATCAGTGGACAGGATCTGAAGAATAAAGATCTGTCAAAGATTCAGAATATTGATCTGACAGTAGACCAGACGAGCAACACAATCCCGGCAAATGTGGTATCCGCAAAGTCCGGAACCGTGAACAGACAGCTGGGTATCAGAGATACCGGCAGCTTCGGAGTGAATGTCAACATTCATGTAAATGTAGGCAAGGACAATTCCGGCAAGAGTGCAAACCTGTATCGCTATAATACAGAGAAGGGACGCCTGGAGTATTGCGGATCCTTTACCGTAACTTCCACCGGACAGTCCATGTTCGCATTGAAGCGCGGCGGCAATTATCTGGTAACTGTTACTGACCGCAGACCTTCCGAGAGCATCTGGTATACAGAGGGCGATTATACGGTAAAGAGTGGTGATACGCTTTCCAGGATCGCTAAGAGAAATCACATGACTCTGGCACAGTTGCTTCGCAGAAATGTACAGATTACAAACCAGAATGTGATCAGAGTTGGTCAGAAACTGAATCTGGAATGATCGTAAAAACTGTAAGAGATAGAGAAAAAGGACAAGACGGGAAACTGAAAAACGAGAAAAACGGATGGCTTGGGAGGGCCATCCGTTTTTTGTGTATACGATGAGTCAGCCTGCTCGATTGGAAATATTTTATTGCACCTGATTGGGGCTCTTCTTTCCACTTTCGAAATCCAGAGCATTCTGCAAGGTAGTCTCTGCAATGGCTTCCAGTGCTTCTTTTGTGAAAAATCCCTGATGGGATGTGATCATGACATTGGGGAAGGACAAAAGCCTTGCGGTGGTAGAATGCTCCAGAATCTCATCGGAACGATCCTCGAAGACGTTTTTCGTCTCTTCTTCATAGACATCCAGACCGACCCCGGCGAACTTGTGCAGGCGGATGCCCTCGATAAGATCCTCGGTCTTGACCAGAGCACCCCGGGAAGTGTTTACCAGAATGACGCCATCCTTCATTTTCTTGATGGTGTCAAGCTGGATCAGGTGGTAGGTGGAATCCATCAGCGGGCAGTGAAGGGAGATCAGATCACTTTGCGCCAGTAATTCGTCTAAGGTCACATAGGTGACGAAATCTTTCAGATCCGGGTTCTCGTAGACATCGTAGGCGATGACTTTCATGCCGAAACCGTTACAGATCCGGCACATAGCTGCACCGATCCGGCCGGTTCCGATGATTCCGGCAATCTTACCATAGAAATTGAAGCCCATGAGTCCGGCGAGGCTGAAATCATTTTCCCGGACTTTGTTATAGGCTTTGTATAAGCGGCGGTTGCAGGCCAGAGCCAGAGCCATGGCATGCTCTGCGACAGCTTCCGGAGAATAACCGGGGACACGCATGACACATATGTCATATGCAGCTGCCTTTTCCAGATCCACGTTGTTGTATCCTGCGCAACGCAGCAGGACCAGACGGACACCTTTTTCGTGGAGAATTTTTAATGTGGCTTCGCTCACATTGGAGCTGACGAAAGCACAGACGGCATCGAAGCCGTCAGCCAGAGCAGCAGTACGGGGATCCAGATCCGACCGGATGTAATCAATCTGGATGCCGGGATATTTTTTCAGAGTTGCCTCGAAAGATTCTTTATCATAGCTTTTGGTATCATAAAATAATATTTTCATAACAGTCCTCCTCGGGTTGATTTTTATAGTATGTGTATTGTTATTTTTAATCATACTTAGATTTGGCTTTACTATAGCTCAAAATATGGGAATTGTCTATCATATTTAAAAAGTGAAATCGAGAAAAATTATAAAAATGATGCAGATATGATGCAATCGGCAGATATACTGGCATCAGGAGGCGAGGATTATGAAAAAAATATTTTTTGCAGCAGTATTTGCGGGAGCACTGTTAGGTTTTACATCCTGCGGAAACCGGGAGATGGTGACGGATCCGGAGATGGAGACAGTTATAGACAGCATCAAGGAGACACAGAGCGGTCAGACGACGGAAGAGACGATGGCCGGGACTGAGGAGACTGCGGAAGTGTCCACACAGACGGAACCGACAGAAGGCCAGAGTGAAATACAGGGAAGTGAATGGGTGCAGTTTACCACAGAGGATCACGAGGGTAGCAGTGATCCCGAAGACAAGACCAGAAGTTATACCTATTACTATCCAACAGTTACAGTGACGATTCCGGGCAATGAGACGGTGCAGATGAAGATTCAGAAAGAGCTGGATGAATATGTAGACAGTTTTGTAGAAGGAATCGAGAACGGGGAGTTTGGTACACTTTATGAGGATATGCCGGTGTATGAGCAGAGCTATGAGGATCTTACTTTCCGTGTGATCCGCGCGGATGATAAGGTGATCAGCCTGTCGTGGGGGCTGGAAGGGTATGATCAGGGGGCTCATGGATGGTATACTTTGTATTATATGAACTATTATACGCAGACCGGAGAGAGAATTACTTTTGACAGTCTGGGGAGCGGATTCCGCGACAAAGCACTGGAACTGGTGACGGCAAAGGCAGCGGAAATGCAGGCAAAGGAGGACTGCTTCTTTAACGATTACGAGAAGAGTATCAAACTGGTGGTGTTGGATGGTACGGAAGATTTGAATGCTATCTATCAGGAAATTTATGGGCCGGACATTGCAGGTACGGATAATGGCCCCGCAGACCCTACATTCTACATTACAGAGGATGGCTTTGTATTTGAATCCGGCCAGTATGTATTACAGTCCTATGCAGTTGGAATTGTTGACTTTGAGATTCCGGCAGCAGATTTCGGGGATGATCTCACAGCAGATATTTTTTAATGGAGTACAGGATGCTGGCGGGTATATTTGCAAAATATAGGACTTTACATGGGCGGGCACCGTGTATATAATAAGTACATCGGGAATGAGGTTCTCCCGGAAGCACAGGCTTCGAACCGCCGGAATTTGAACATACGAATTCGATTTGGCTGATGACTTCTGCAGAATATGCAGGGGACACCAGCCTTTTTGTTGGAATTCAAAATGTCCTGCTGCGAGAAAACGGAGGAATTTTTATGCTTACATCACTGGGACTGATCTTTTTACTGGGATTACTCATGGCGGCGGTCTGCCAGAGGATTCACCTGCCCCGTATTATCGGGATGCTGCTTACGGGTATTATTCTGGGGCCTTATGTGTTGGATCTGCTGGATGTGTCAATCCTGAATATCTCATCAGAACTGCGGCAGATCGCGCTGATCATCATTTTATTGAAGGCCGGATTATCATTGGATCTGAAGGATCTGAAAAAAGTGGGCCGCTCCGCAGTCATGCTGGCTTGTGTTCCTGCCACTTGCGAACTGTTGGCTTTTGTGATATTTGCGCCCATGATCCTTAACATCAGCAGAGTGGATGCAGCGGTTATGGGAGCAGTTCTGGCAGCAGTGTCACCGGCAGTGGTGGTGCCACGGATGGTGCATCTCATGGAGAACAGCTATGGTACGGAGAAAAGCATTCCGCAGATGATTCTGGCTGGGGCTTCCTGTGATGACATCTATGTCATAGTATTGTTTTCCACTTTTGTTGGAATGGCACAGGGTGGACAGGTCAATGCCCTGGATTTTGTGAATATCCCGGTATCGATCCTGACGGGTGTGTTGTTCGGTGCATTGGTGGGTTGGCTACTGGGGCAGCTTTTTGAACTGTTGTACCGAAAGGGCAGTTATGTGCGCAACAGCATGAAAGTTATTATCATCATGGGTTTGTCCTTCTTATTAATGGCTTTGGAAACGCTGTTAAAGGGAACCGTGGCCTTTTCCGGACTGTTGGCAGTAGTGAGCATGGCCTGCGCATTGAAAATGCGGGCACCGAAAGAAGTGACCGGCAGATTGTCTGAGAAGTTCGGCAAGCTGTGGCTGGCAGCGGAGGTAGTGCTGTTCGTGCTGGTGGGCGCGGCAGTGGATATCCGCTATACTATGGAAGCTGGACTGGCAGCCATAGGAATGATCCTGTTGGCATTGATATTCCGCTCCATTGGTGTGACACTGTGCCTGTTAGGAACGAATCTGAATAAGAAGGAGCGTCTGTTCTGCATGATCGCTTATTTACCGAAGGCTACGGTGCAGGCCGCCATCGGTTCCACGCCCCTGGCCATGGGATTGCCCTGTGGCAAGGTCGTGCTGTCTGTGGCGGTGCTGGCGATCCTGATTACGGCACCCTTGGGAGCACTGGGAATGGATGCCACATACCGGAAGCTGCTTCAGAAAAATGGAGAAAATAATATCATTTGACAGCCATCCGGCACGTGATCGAGTCCCGGAAGGAAGCCGCAAAAACGTCCGCAACATCTACACCATAAGAACCGCAGGCACGCTCTCGCTCTGGCGCAGAACGTAGCGGTACATAATTGACCCCAATACGGTCAATAAGTACCGATGTCTGCTTACGGCCTGCTTGTCCTTATGGTGTAGATGTTGTAGCGCAAACTACGAATATCCAATGCAAAACCCCGGCAGCTACAACAACTGCCGGGGTTTTAAGGAGGATAGAAATCGTTTTAAACTATGTTTATTAGAACTGTTAACCCATGGTAATGACTACATCGTATGCTTCCTTGCCCTTTTCGTAAGGAATGATGTGTCCGTCTACTGCCTTGCCGTCCACGGTCATGGATACGACACCCTTTTCCACGTTCTGAGGGTTCTTTACCTGAATGTGATAGGTGCCCTCACGGAACTTACGGGTGATGGAGAAATCACCGAAGCCCTTGGGAATACAAGGATCTACGGACAATCCCTGATGAGTGGGATATACACCCAGTATGTATTGGGAGATATTTACGAAAGTCCATGCAGCAGTACCGGTCAGCCAGCTGTTCTTTGCCTCGCCGTGGAATTTTGCATCCTTACCGGCTACCATCTGGGAATATACATAAGGCTCGGTACGATGGATCTCACTGATATCCTCAATGTATGCGGGACAGGTCTTGCGGTAGATCTCGAAAGCTCTGTCACCTCTGCCCAGAACGGTCTCTGCGATGGATACCCAGGGATTGTTGTGGCAGAAGATACCGGCATTCTCCTTATATCCGGGGGGATAAGAGGATACTTCACCAAGTTCGAGGTGATACTCCGTGTATGCGGGTTGTAAGATCATGACACCATACTTGGTATCCAGTCTCTCTTTTACAGAATTCAATGCCTTTTCGGCAAGTCCTTCCTTCACACCGACACCGGCCAGTACGCAGAAGCCTTGAGGCTCGATGTAGATCTGACCTTCGCGGCATTCCCTGGAACCTACTTTGTGGCTGTAAGCATCGTAAGCACGTACGAACCAATCGCCGTCCCAACCATCCTTCAGAATCGCATCGTACATTGCCTGTACTTCCTTACGTGCGCGGGCTGCTTCGGTATCGTCAGCCATCAGCTCGCACAGCTGAGCATATTCTTCGCCGTATTTTACGAACATACCGGCAATGAATACGGATTCTGCAACGGGTCCTTCACTGGGACCGAAGGTCTGGAAAGATTCTCCGGGATGAGCGGAGAAGCAGTTTAGGTTCAGACAGTCATTCCAGTCGGCACGGCCGATCAGAGGCAGATTGTGAGGGCCTTTGTGGTTGATGATATAGTCTAAGGAGCGTTTTAAGTGATCCATCAGAGGAGCAGCTACGCTCATATCGTTGTCAAAAGGAACCATCTGGGTCAGGATGGAGGTATCGCCGGTCTCTCTTACATAAGCACTGGTACCTGCAATGAGCCACAGAGGATCATCATTGAAGCCACTGCCGATATCGGAGTTGCCTTTCTTGGTCAGAGGCTGGTACTGATGGTAAGCACTGCCGTCCTGGAACTGGGTGGAAGCGATATCAATGATACGCTCTCTTGCACGGTCCGGAATCAGATGTACGAAACCGAGCAGATCCTGACAGGAATCACGGAAACCCATACCACGGCCGATTCCGGATTCGTAATAGGAAGCGGAACGGGACATGTTGAAAGTAACCATACACTGATACTGGTTCCAGGTGTTGACCATACGGTTGACTTTCTCGTCAGCGGAATCTACCGTGTAGCGTGCCAGCAGCTGTTTCCAGTAAGCCTGTAATGCTGCAAAAGCCTCATCTACCTGTACATCGGTCTGGTATTTTGCCAGCATTTCTTTGGCACGGGTCTTGTTGATCACACCGTAGGATTCCCATTTCTCGTCTTCGGGGTTCTCGATGTAGCCCAGAACGAAGATAAAGGTCTTGGTCTCACCGGCTGCCAGATCCACGTTGATCTGATGGGAAGCGATGGGAGACCAGCCGCTTGCCATGGAATTCGTGCACTTGCCGTTCTCTACAGCTTCGGGAGAATCAGCCCCCCTGTAAGCACCCAGGAAAGCATCTCTGCTGGTATCGAAACCATCAATCTTCGTATTTACGGAATAGATCGCATAATGATTACGACGCTCACGGTACTCGGTCTTGTGATAAATGGTGGAATCCTGTACCTCGACCTCACCGGTGCTTAAGTTACGCTGGAAGTTCTTCATATCATCGTCAGCGTTCCACAGACACCACTCTACATAAGAGAATACGGACAGCTTCTTGTCCTCGGAGCTACCGTTGGTCAGGGTCAGCTGGGAGATCTCGCAATTATCGTTCAGAGGAACGAAGGAGAGCACGGAAGCCTTGACACCGTTCTTGGAAGAGGTGAATCGGCTGTAACCGATACCGTGACGGCACTCGTAAGAATCCAGCTCGGTCTTCGTGGGCTGCCAGCCAGGGTTCCATACGGTGTCCCCGTCCTTAATGTACAGATATTTACCGTTGATGTCGGCCGGTACGTTATTATAACGATAACGGGTCAGACGCAGCAGCTTTGCATCTTTATAGAAAGTATATCCGCCGCAGGTGTTGGATATCAGACTGAAAAACTCATTGCAGCCCAGGTAGTTGATCCAGGGAAGCGGAGTCTTGGGAGTGGTGATGACATATTCCTGATGCACATCATCAAAATGACCATACTTCATAAGAAAATCTCCTTCTTTCATATTATTGTATACTGAGTGTTTGTTTTTTCGTTGTGGAGCGCTTTACGTTCAGTAAACGATTAAGTGCTCCGGATTTCTGATTTGTATTATACAGAAGCAAAGGGAAAAATGCAATACGAATCTTGAAAAAGCCCGTAAAATGCGCAATGTATACAAAAACAGCAGAAAAACATGGACAGAAGATACAAAACAAAACGGACTCCGAAAAAAGGATTTACGAAACAAAATAATAGCAAACGTTATCGCACACTTTGCCTTTATATAGAAGAAACACAATCTATGTACAAGCCAAATGTACAAAACAGCCTATCTGAAATTGTTAATTATAGACAAAGTGAATACTTTTTTGAAAAAAACTGCAAAAAAGTATTGCAAAATGCTCAAAGGTGTTATATATTAAAACTACGAAAACGATTAAGTTACAAAACAGGTCGGACGGAATGACGAAGACATGGAACAGGAGAAAGATATGGCATCACTGAAAGACATTTCCAAGATTTGTGGAGTCTCCGTTGCAACTGTCAGCAAGGCATTGAACGACCACAAGGACATTGGAGAAGAAACAAAAGCAAATATCAGACGGGTAGCAAAGGAGATGGGTTATTCCCCGAACCTTTCCGCAAGAGCTTTGAAGACGAACCGGACCTACGGCATCGGAGTTCTCTTCGCAGACGAGGCCAGAAGCGGTCTTACTCATGATTACTTTTCCAGTGTACTGGACAGTTTCAAGAGGACGGCAGAGAAAAGCGGTTACGACATTACATTCATTAATAGCTGCAAGAACCGGCCGGATCGGATGTCCTACCTGGAACACAGCAGGTACAGAGGCTTCGACGGAGTGGTGCTCGCCTGTATTGATTTCGGGGATCCCGAAGTCATCGAATTAGTACAGAGTTCCATCCCGGTGGTCACCATCGACTATCTGTTTAATAATCGTATCGCAATCATGTCGGACAATGTGACAGGCATGAAGGAGCTGTTAGAGTACATCTACAGCAGAGGCCATCGGAAGATCGCTTATATCCACGGAGCGATGTCGGCAGTTACCTCGGGACGATTATCCAGCTTCTACCGGACGGCAGAACGCCTGGGACTGGAAATCCCGGATGAGTACATTCGGGAAGCAGCCTACAGAGATACGACGACCACCTACCGGGTCACCAACGAACTGCTGGATCTGCCGGATCCGCCGACATGCATCATCTATCCGGATGACTTTGCTTCTTTCGGAGGCATCAACGCTATCAGACAGAGAGGATTACAGATCCCTGAAGATATCTCGGTAGCAGGCTATGATGGCATACAGGCAGCAAGGCAGTTGGAGCCCAGACTGACCACAGTCCAACAGGACACAGAACAGATCGGATGCCTGGCAGCCAGAGAACTGATCAGTCTCATTGAGAGACCCAAGACCACCATCATAGAACAGGTCATCGTACCCGGGAAAGTTGCTGAAGGCAAGTCGGTGGCCAGAATTCCGACAGACAATTAATCAGGCATTTATATGGAAGCGACGCAACCGCCGACATATGAATATAAATGCAACAAACACTTACAACAAACATTCAACAAAAAATGGGAGGAAACAAACATGAAGAAAAAAG
>OGHA01000747.1_pt1 | contig 16866 bp, 10 predicted proteins | sample 1571361 | NCBI WGS metagenome assembly OGHA01 (sample SAMEA2581970, study PRJEB24529) | metagenome | biome: Human gut stool | place: China | collected 2011 | reverse complement strand
GAAAAAAGAAGCAATAGCCAGCATCACCCCAACCCATTGGTAGAGATTCAGCCTTTCGCCAAATACCAACATCGCTCCGATAAGCACCATTACCGGACGAGTAGCATTGATAGGTCCCACGATAGTGATAGGAAGGTGTTTCATCCCAAAATACCCGAATATCCATGAGGATAACACGATGAATGACTTGATAATGATATATTTATGCTGTTCCCAACCAGCAACAGGAACATTAAATATTGTTCCTCCCAACAAATCCGGCTCATACACGGACAGCAAGATGAAAGGCAGAAAGACAAGACTGGAAAAGAAAGTATTCAAAAACAAAACGGGAAGCACTGCATTATCTTTCAGCGACTGTTTCTTGAATACATCATAAAAGCCCAGCAAAGTGGCTGAGAGAAAAGCTAATAATAACCACATAAAAGATTGTTATAAGTTATTAGTTATATAAACAAGGTTTCCGGATATTCCACATTGACCAAGAACAAGGCTTGTCCCGGAGCAGATGTCCCGGCCTTGCAACGATCCTGCTGCTCGATTATTCTTCGGAAATCTTCAACAGAAAGTTTTCCACGTCCCACTTCAATCAGTGTACCTACTATGGCACGCACCATATTTCGCAAGAAGCGATCGGCACGAATGGTAAACACCCAAGTAGCTTCATCATCCGTCACTTTTGTCCATTCGGCATGAGTGATATGGCAGATGTTGGTTTTTACATCCGTATGCAGCTTGCTGAAACTTGTAAAGTCGCTATATTCAAAAAGGGTACGTGCAGCCTCGTTCATCCGTTCATAATCCAGCGAACTATAAATCCGCCAACGATATTGCCGGTTGAAAGGATACTTCACTGCTGTCACATAATATTTGTAAGTCCTTGCTGTTGCATCAAAACGGGCATGAGCTTCCGGTTTTACACGGCAAACCCGATAAACAGAAATATCCGGAGGTAACAAACGATTCAATTTTTCAGCAACAGAAACTGTATCTAATAGTCCGTCATAATCGAAATGAGCCACCATTAAAGAAGCATGTACTCCGGCGTCTGTTCTACCCGCCCCCACTACCTCTATCTCGCAACGTAGAAAAGTGGATAACGCTTTCACCAGACATTCCTGCACACTAATCCCATTCGGTTGAATCTGCCAACCGTGATAGTTGGTTCCGTCATAAGCCAAATAAATGAAATACCTTTGCACTCTAATTCCTGTTTTTAGGGTTTTCGTGTGCAAAAGTACTCATTTTTTTATTCATAAGTAGAAGGAGTAGTACCAAAAGCGTCTACAAAATGTTTACGGAACGTCGGAATATCATTATATCCCACCATTTCAGCTACTTCCTGCACACCGTATTGTTTCGTTTTCAACAATACACCCGCACGACGCATACGTACTCCCCTGATAAGTTCTATAATCGTATAGTCCGTACTTTGCTTCACTTTTCGGTAAAGAGTCGGCTGACTCATATTTAATTCCGATGCAAGCTTCTTCACACTAAAGTCAGCTTCACAGATATTTTCCTCTACAATTTTAATTACGGAAGTGATAAATGGATCTTCTGCCTTTGCTTCTTCTTTTCCCGGCTGCTCTGTTTCATCTGCGTCAACGGCATCTGCTCCAGGTAACTTAAATAACTTTGCATACATTTGTTTCAACGTCTGACGGCCATTAATCAAATTACTGACTTTCGCTTTCAGAATACCGGGTGTGAAAGGTTTCAACACATAATCATCTGCTCCCAACTCCAAACCATGGATAATATCGTCATCCTCTACCTTCGCTGTCAGCATAATAAAAGGGATACTACAAGTTTCCGGGCATTCTTTTACTTCACGGCAACATTCAAATCCGTCTTTTATCGGCATCATGACATCACAAATTATCAAATCCGGCAACTCTTTCATAGCCATATCCACGCCTTCTTGACCGTTAGTAGCCATCAACAGATTATATTCATTCCCAAATAAAACTTTCAGATAAAGCCGAATATCTTTATGATCTTCCACAATTAATATTGTCTTTTTCTCTTCATTTGTCACAGATTGTGCCATTTCTTTAGGAGACAATACTCCCGGAAAAAGTATTGGACCCTGTCTCCCTATATTTTCGCTAATTTTCGAATCAGCTTTGAGTTGATCCAACACTTCCGGTTCTACTTCAGGCAGTTCTTCCGGATCAATAAACAATATATTCGGCTCACTTTCCAGGACGGCTCTATCTACCGGAAGATTCACCGTTACCTTTGTCCCCTTTCCTTCAACACTTTCCAATGAGATTGTTCCTTGATGCGCCTCTATCATCTGCCGCATAATAGAAAAGCCTAACTGTGCGGCAGATAAATCATTATCCAATGTCCCGTTCTCACTCATTAATTGCTCGGAAGTTCTCACCTTCTTCATTCCATTATCCTCTACTATCAGACTGACATAATGCACATTATTCTCTATTATTTCACAAACAGAAAAATAAACTGTTCCTGCATAATGCGTATGAGTGAAAGCATTTGTCAACAGATTATGAATAATAAATTCTATTTTCTTCTTATTTACATAGAATTCCAGTTCTTTCTTGACCCTTTTCTCGCAACGAAAATCAATCGGATATACTTTCAACAAATCACGGACTCCAAAGACACTACTATCAATCATCTTTTCTACCGAATAGGGAGCTACTTCCAACTTCGTTTCCGGACTCCCCTGTCGGTATATAGCCAGTAATTGATCACAAGCATCAACCATACGAAGCGAATTCCGGTATGCAACCTGCAAAGAAAGGTTCGATATTTGGGAATTGTCTTTCTGTAATTCTTTCAACGGAGCGATGATCAACGAAAGAGGAGTACGCAATTCCTGTACAAACAACATAAGCAAGCCGTTCCGCAAAGCTTCTATCTCCTTCTTTTGAGTCTGCTTCATCTTCTCCAGGCTCAAGTTCTCTTTCAATACCAACTCCCGGTCACGGTGCATCTGCTTACGCTGCTCTTTCTTCTTAAAATAAATGTAGAAAAAACAAGAAAATGCGACAAATAACAAAACATAAGCTATATAAGCCCAAATAGTTTGAAACCATTTATCTTTTACAACCACAAGAATCTCATTCACATCCCCTTCCTTACCATCCGGAAATACAAGTTTCGCCTGCAAAGTATATTTTCCGGCAGACAGTCCATTAAACCATAAGCCTTCCGAAAGTGGCACCATTCTCCAATCCTTATCTAAGGGAAGTAATCGATAAGCTATCTTACGTTCAGCCATCCCATAACGTAAATCGGAAAAGAACAAATGGAAATCATTGTTATCAGAATTGAATACAAGCTTTTTCTGTTGTTCCGGAGAACCTGAAAGAATCACCTGTCCATTCCGTTTCTCCCCAGCCAAGATCGTTTCTCCACCCACTTCTATATCTGTCAACATCAGCTGCCTTCTTTCACAATCCGCTTTCGTAGCAGAGGGATCAAAGAAAATCAATCCCCAAGAATTTGCCCAAAGCAACCGTCCATCATTCAAACGGCATACCGCACTACAATTACCTACCGAAAGATAATTATAGAAAGCATCCTGCCCATTTCTAATCGTCATCACTCCGACATTATTTCCGGCCCAAGTATTCCCGATACGATCATCTACCATACAGCCTACATGTCCATTGGTCAGTCCGTTTTGCAAGGTGTATATAGCTTCCAACTTATCCTTCTCCCTTCCATCAATACGGATAACAACATTCAAATAAGCTGCATAAATCTGATTATAGTTATTTACATAAATAGTTCGTACAGCCGCCTCTTCCAGTCCATTTTCTCTCTCAATATTTCCTTCTACTCTAATTTGTACTCCATCCGTTTCAAGTCTTTTCAAACCTCTATCCGTCCCAATCCACACATTGCCTTCTTTATCCTCTGCTATTGCAAATACATTCTTTATTTCTTCAGGCAATTTAATGCTCTTGCATTCGTGAGTTTCAAGTTCAACCTGCATCAACCCATTTGAAGTGCCTACCCACAAACGATTCCATGAGTCCAGGCAAAGACTATAAATAACAGTTTGTATCCTCTCACCTTTATTATTTTGCAGATGAAAGGACTCCACCTCATTTGTTAATGGATCAATGATAACAATCTCTCCCCAATTATTACCTAACCAGATATTCCCGTTCTTACCTTTATATATATGAAAGCGTCCGGAAAAGTCTGATGCTTTTTTCCAAGGTTCAAAATGTGTATCCAACGAAAACACAGGAGTAGTACTTTTCATAATCCCCCCATCGCTAACGGTCAACCATACATATCCTTTTGAATCTTCGACCATACCATCCACCCGAGAGCCAAAATCCTGCCGTACCCTACTGTACATACTATCACTAATATCAAATTTCACGACCCCACCGCCAAATGTACCTACCCAAAGAATTTGTTGTTTATCATCCCAAAACAGGCTGGTCATTTTATTTTCAATACTCGAATGGAATGCCTTCTCATTCTTCGTCAGCAAAGTCAACACAAACGGACTCTTACACAGATTGTCATTATCGAAACGCAACTTATACAATCCATTCCAAGTTGTCAAATAAAAAGTCCGGTTATCTTTCAAAACCAGATCCGTAACATAAGAATTAGAGAATTCAGACTGATCTTTTCCTTCCATGGAGATAACACGTTCCTCATTCGTTTTAAGGTCATAACATATAATGTCATCCCATAATCGGCAAATCCATAAATAACCATACCTTAAAAACAATCTATTTACTACACTGTATTCCTTAATCAAAGAAGTTTTTTTCGCCACTAAATCATGATGTACCACTTTCCTCTGATTAACAGAGAAATACAAATTTGTTTTTCCATCACTACAAAGATGAGCAATCTTTCCTCTTACCACAGGCTCAGGATTCAAAAGACATAACACAAAATCATGTTTTCCTTCTGTCTTGCGAACAATGCGCGATTCAAATAAACCTTGTGAAGTAACCAAATACAAACTCCCGTCATTCCAGCAGAAATCCAGAATATCTTTCAGTTCCAGAGGCTTATCAAAACGTACCGGCAAAAACTTTTCAATATCCTTATCAAAACAAGTAATTCCACCTTGGAAAAGTAACGCATAATATAAACCGTCGGGACCTTCGCAAAGTTTTTTCACAGCTTGATGCAGAGGAGTGGAAAGAGAATCAATCCCCATAATGAGGGGATAGTCACGAAATCTAAATCCGTCATAACGTGAAATTCCTTTATCAGTAGAGAGCCATATAAAACCGTCACTTCCATAACAAACATTATAAATAGTATTGTCACTGACTCCGTTTTTGATTACTACCGGTTCCAGATTCCAATGAGTATCTATTGAATATGCAGGGAAAATACCTGACAATACCAGTAGTAAAAAGAAGAATTTCCTCATATCTTAATAGTATTTTGTTCATGTGTATTGGTCGATAAAGGTAGACAAAATAATTATCATCAAATCACATAACAAATATTTTTTAGAAATAAGTCACAATAAAACAAAAGCCCTCCTATTCTTTTGAAATAGAAAGACTTTTGCCGTTTGTTTTGTTCATTACGCAATCAATCTCCAATTATTATATTGTTTGCTGCTTGGTTCCTCTTTTTTATTGAAAGGAGCGACTCATATCATACAGACACTCCTTAGCAATATATATTATACTAATACCTAAATGCAATAAATTCTTATGATATTATTTAGCAGCTTTCAGAGTAAAGCTATAAGTTCCTTGACCGGCAGCAAAGTTATAGCTACCTTTGAAGTTTACCGGTACCTTTACTACACAGTTCCCCTGGTCGCTTACACGGAAATAAAGATAAGTAGTAGAATTGAAGATGCTGTTACCGTCAGCAGTTGTTGATAAAGAAGCGCCATATCCCTGCCAACTGAATAAGTCAGTCGAAGAAGAGTAAGTAGTACCGATATAATATACCGCACCTTTATCTATATTAAAATTCAATGATACACATAATGCGAATTGCTCAACGAAAGCGCCACTTCTTGTACGAGCCTGATATTCGGCAAGCATTTTCACCGCTTTCTTATCAGTAGCATCACCATAAAATCCTTCTGTTGTTTCCGATTCACAGTTACGGACAGTATTACCATTCTGACGAAGCGCTTCCAGCACACTTGCCATTTCCTCTGCAGTAACAGAAGGAATTTCCTCAGCTTTCTGATCGTAAACTGCCGACTCAATACCATACAAAGATTTCATGGATTCGAAGTTTGAAGTATTATCTTCAAAACTGTCACTTTCAGCATTAGAACATGCTACAAAAGTTAATGCCAATACACATGCGAAAAAGAATTTAATTGATTTCATATTAGTTCCTCCTAAATTTTACTTATTCATTTAATCTGCTTGCGAATCGTTATTTATCAGTTCGCGGTCTTTTTACACTTTTAATTGTTTATTTATTCATGTTCCTTAGGAGGGGAATCTTAAGTTGTCTTATTTATCTTTCCTTGTTCGTTTGTACATTGCAAACATAGGTATTTTATTCAATAAGGAAAACTTTCTGAAAAGAAAAACGAATGAATTACCACTCTTTAACGAACGAAATACAGCTTACTCAAGCGATTGGCTAAGTTCTACAAGTATCAAAACACCACCCACACGCAAATCATTCATCACAAAGGATAAAAACACCAATTAACAACAACGAATGATCAACCACCCATAAATGAATTATTCACCACCCTACTTATCAATTTCCATTGAAGACAAAGGCAAGAAAGATGAATCTGCCAATCAACAGCTATCTGCATTATGCCTACTTTTGTAACATCAACAAACAAAACCCATCATGCGATGAAAAAGAAAAGAATCTTATTTTTGTTCGTTACCCTGTTTGCTTCTACCTTATTATATAGTCAGGTAGTCGGAGTAAAAACCAACGTCGTAATGGACGCGCTTAAAATTATCAATCTTGGAGCCGAAGTCGGTTTAAGTAAGAAATTAACTCTGGACTTGTATGCCAACTACAACCCTTGGACATACAAAGATCAGAAGATGATGAAGATGCTTGCCTTCCAACCGGAGCTTCGATATTGGTTCTGTGATAAATTCAACGGTCATTTCGTAGGTGCACACCTTCATGGAGGCGTTTATCAGGCAGCAGCCATTGATATGCCATGGGGCATCTGGCCCGAATTGAAAGACCACCGTTTCAAAGGACACTTTTACGGATTGGGCGTTTCCTACGGTTATCAATGGATTCTGGGCAAGCACTGGAATCTTGAAGGAAATATCGGTATAGGTTACGCGCGTGTCAAGTATGAGCAGTTCGAATGCAAGACGTGCGGTGAAAAAGTCAAGGAAGGACATAAGAACTATGTAGGTCCTACAAAAGCCGCCGTCAGTTTAATCTATTTATTTTAAAACAAAACAAATATGAAAAAGATATTATGCATATTCTTCTGCCTGCTGCCTATATTAGACGGGAAAGCACAGACTCTCTATAAAGATCAAGTGCGTATAGAGAAAGAATCTATCACACGCAGTGAAGATAACAATGTATTAACTATCAATCTGGATATTGTTCTGAAAGAAAACCTGAAACTGGAATCCAACAATGTAGCCACATTGACTCCATTTCTTGAGGCAAACGGAAAGACCAAGGTGTTATCTTCTATTGTGGTATACGGACGTAAGCGCGACATCGTCAACCAGCGTAACCATAAAGCTCCCGAAAACACTTATACCATTTTACGTCGTAAACAGCATCAGGAACAAAAAGTAAACTACTTGGTACAAATGCCGTTCGAAGCATGGATGCGCAATGCAAATATGAAATTGAATATTGACCTATGCGGTTGCTGTGACATCCTGGAGGAGAACAGCGGTGAATTAATCACCCAATTGAACATTTTACCACTGAAAGTAAAACCTTCCATAGCCTATATCACTCCTAAAGCTGAAGACATAAAATATCGTGCAGTAGAAGGAAGCGCATTTCTGGATTTCCCGGTCAACAAAATCATCATCTATCCGGAGTATCGTCGTAACACAAGTGAGTTGGCAAAAATACGTGCAACAATCGATACCGTGCGCAACGACAAATATACAACTCTTACCCGTATAAAGATTCACGGTTACGCTTCACCCGAAGGCAGCTACGCCAACAATACCCGTTTGGCAAAGAATCGTACCCAGGCTCTTGTAGATTATGTGACCAGTTATTACAATTTCGATAAGAAGCTCATCACTTCGGAATATACCCCGGAGGACTGGAAAGGTTTCCGCAAATTTGTTTCCGCTTCATCAATAGAGAAAAAGGAGGAAGTTCTTCGCCTGATAGATGATGAAAGCATAAACATTGATAAGAAGGAACGCGATATCGCTAATCTGGTTGGACCTCAGACATATCAATATATATTGGCAGAATGTTATCCTGCACTCCGTCATTCAGATTATACGGTCAATTATACAGTTCGTGGCCTCAGCCTTGAAGAATCAAAAGAAATTATCAATAAGCGCCCGCAGTTGTTGAGTTTGCAGGAAATCTACCGGATTGCAGAAAGTTGTGAACCGGGAAGCGAAGAATTCAACCACTCTTTCCAGGTAGCCGCTACAATGTTTCCGGATGATCCAATCGCCAACCTCAATGCCGGAGCAATGGAGATACAAAAAGGTGGTGATATGACAACTGCCAAGAGATATCTGGCTAAAGCTGATCCAAAAGCGGCAGAGACACAGAACAACCTGGGCATTATCGCTATGATAGAAGGAGACTTAGACACAGCCGAAAAATATTTCAATGCAGCTAAAGCTGCCGGTCTCATAAAGCAAGCAGACGCTAACTTGAAAGAATTAAAGAAGAAACAAAATTATCCCTTAGAATAACAAAAAACAATAACACCCCCTATGATTTATAATTAAAATTTTAACCCCAAATCAAGAAACGCATCACCTGAGAAGGCAGTGCGTTTTTTCTCATCTATCAAGTAACGGCTCACATTATTTTCCTGGGGATTTAATATATTATTTCAGTTTGCCAATTTGAGGGATTTATTTCAAAGCAGCCGCATCCGAAATATTAGTCTCCGCTACTACAGATCCGAACTTTTCCAACACGGTTACAAACTCGCTACTCAACTAATACACAGCGAAATACGTTTCATTAAATTCTCAAACAATTCTCACCGTTGTGAGAAAAAATACTCATCACTATGAGAAAATATTCTCACCTTGATAAGAATTAATCCTCACTAAGGTGAGAAAGTATTCTTGTAACGATGAAATCATCCACCTGTTCCACGTAATGCAGTCTGCTATGAACACGACAACAGCAGCAGTAAATCATTCAAAACAGAATGAAAAAGACACAAATCATTCCATCCCGCCTAAATAGTTGCAAAATTTATTCTATTATGCAGAATAAGTTGAAGAAAATATACAATACAAACAGTGGAAAAAGAAAAGGAAAGGCGGTATAATATTCATCACCTCAACAAATCATTCACAAAATGACTAATTCACCCACCCTAAAAGTGACATTTGAAAGATTGAAAAATTCACCTTGAAAATTGAAAAAAACACCAATCAACAGTTTTACATTTCTCCCATAACTTTGCAATGTCGATAAGGAACAAAAAGATTCCTTAAAACAAACAAAACAAAAATTTAGTAATAAACAAATAAAAGAAACATTGCCTATAAGAAACAAACAAAATCCCTCCAACTGGAAGTTAGTTATTTCACCTTATAATATATAAGGGCTTCCGATCAGAAAAAGAAATGAAGTTTTTTACAAAACAAATGCTCCTCATCTTTTAGATGACTCTTACCCCCAAAAAGAAATCAGCATAACTACTAATAATATGTAGTGTGCAACTAAAGAAAAGAAAAAAATTATAGCATCACACATTAAACTCAAAACAAAGATGAAAGTTAGAAATTTATTATTAGCAGGTCTAGCAGTAGCTGCCATGACAGCTTGTAGCAACGAGAATGACGAATTCGTAAACAATGGTAATCAAACCGGTGAAAAGAATGCGATTATGGAATTTGGTATCGCATTTCCTAGTTTAACCCGCGCCACAGAAACTGGATTGTCTGCAGAACAGGACTTCCAAAGCGCAACTGTTATTATTAGTTATGAAAGCGGAGGAAAAGATGTGACCATTATTCCTAGAATTAAGTTCGAAGAATCGACTCCCAATGTATTGTATACCAAAGACAAAATCACGGTACAGCCAGGAAATGCTACTGTAGATGTTGTGCTTAACCCGACATCTGCAATTGAAGCTGCTTTAACCGGGGATGGCTGGTTCACCAGCATTTATAACACATCCACATATAATGCTGGCGAAATCACTGGAATCGACGATATCACTGGCAAAAACAATTTCTTGATGAGTAGTGACGGCAAGACAAAAGTTAAATTTGTAGCAGAACAAGAAGTCCCTGCTTTAGTAAAAGTCAGTCGAGTAGCTGCTAAACTGGAAGAAACAACTCCAACCAATAATGCTTTTGATGTTGCCAATAGCAGCGAAGGAACAGCTATGAAAGATCCGGCTGGAAATGCTATCAAGGTGGAAATTTCCATAAGCAACTATTCATATGCTAATTTGCAAACAACTTCGTATGTATTCCCACAGACAAATGCCATCACCCCAGCTTTGTTCCAAGAATATACATTAGGTTCATTTGCTTACAAGCCTATTACTGGTATAACGACTCAAAACGAAGAAGTATTTGGTTCTATCGTATACTGTCTCGAAAACTATGGAGAAAATCACACAATGGCGATATATAAAGCTACAGCTACTATCAATGATGAAGCCAAAACATTCTGGGTAGACAGAGACAATGTATTGTACCAATCTATCAATGAATTAAAAGCAGTATATACAGACATTGAAGCAACGACCTCTATTGCAGATTGTTGGAGTAAGTACGGTGTCAGAAAATATGAAGAAGGTGTATGCTACTACAAAGCAGACATCCTAAGTAATGGCAAAGCCGAGATTGTTCGTAACAACGTTTATAAATTAAAAGTTACAGGCATAGCAAAGCTAGGATTACCGGAACCAAAAGACGAACCCAAGCTGGCAACATTGAAACTCTCAGTTGAAGTTGAACCATGGACTATTCAAACAAATAATTTTGAATTCAAATAATTTCCAAAGATAAAAAGTTGCAAGAGGGAGAGAAGGAGATTCCTCCTCTCCCCCCTTATCTATTTCTACATCTCTCGCGCTTCACCAAAAGAAGATTAATCAAACAAAACATAAGCGTTCCAAAAGCATAAAAACAGAAACAATGATAAGCATATTAACTGACATACAAAAAAAAGCAAACAAGATATTGCTATTCACAACATTGGTTGGTACAATGACTGCTTGCGATTCCGTATTTGATTTCGATGAAGGCGATTGCAGTATCGAATACGGCGTAACATTCAAGTACGACTACAATATAAAAAATGTGGACGCGTTCGCTCAAGAGGTGAAAAACATAACGCTTTATGCTTTTGATGACAACAATAATCTCGTAGCCATGAAAGCGGAATCAGGAGATATGTTGGCAACAGGCGAATATGCCATGACAATGGATATCGATCCCGAAAAATATCACCTCATAGCATGGGCAGGACTGGACGATGAATCATTTGCTGTTCCCTTGCTTACTCCCGGCAAGGCTAATATTACAGACCTTAACGTCAAAACGATACGCAACAGTGTGGTAGTCCCTACTAAACAGGGTAGATCAGAAGGAGATAAAGACAAGTTTATTGTAGAACATGAACTCTCCTCATTATGGCACGGAGAATTAAAGAAAGGCCCCTCTACCCGTAGTGGAAGAAAGCGCTTCACAGAAGTCAGTTTAATAAAAAACACAAACAATATACGCATTGCTTTGGTGCAAGTAAAACAAAACGAAAATGCAACAATCACACGTGCTATCAATAAAAACGAATTAAAATTCAATATATACGACGATAACGGATTTATGAATTATGACAATACGCTATTGGACGATGATATGTTGACTTACAAACCATTTATGACTGAACAAAAAACAGTTGCTACTAGGGCATTCAACGTGGTAGACACTGAATATCCTGCTGTCATTGCAGAATTGAGCGTAGCACGACTCATGAAGGACAAAAATCCCGAATTAAGTATCATAGATACGAAAACAAATAAAAATATCCTAAAAACCGGAGATTTGATCGGGTATCTTAACCTGTTGAGAACAGAGAAATACGCGGATATGCCGTTACAAGAATACCTGGACAGAGAAGACAACTATAGTATGCTTGTCTTTGTAGATGAAAACCTAACATTAATCAATACAGTTGTCGAAATCAATGATTGGGTTATCCAATTAAACGACTTTGACTTGTAAGAGAAGTTTTAAAACAAAACAACCCATTAGCCATGATACGAAAAAACGATATATACAGTTGGTTGTCCATATTAGCAATGCTTCCTATGGTGTTGACAGCGTGTTTGGAAGAGGATAATTATAAACAATGTCCCAACCAAACTGATAAAATTCAACTTACAATAAGCCTACCGGAGCAGACACGCATCGCTACAAACACCCGTGCGGTAAGTAACCGTGTTGATTATTCTATTGTTAATAATTTAAATATTGTATTAGCTAGTGGAAATGATATAACTAAGATCTATTATTTTGATGAAAGTGGTTTGACTCCCAACGATGACCGTGTTATCATGACCAGAAACTCTTTACCAATGAGACCCGAAGAAGGAGACAATAAAAGGTATATCACGATCAGAGGAGAAGAAGGAGATTTCGACCAAGTTACTGAAATATATGCAATTGCTAATTATAACAATTCTATCACGATAAAAACCATTGATGCACTCAAGCTATTAAAACAAACAGCTGCAGACGGGCAGCCCAATCGAGCAAACGATTGTATGATGTTCGGCTCCACTAAACAATTAACAAACGGGACACTTTCATTAAAGCGTACTCTTGCTATGTTTTCAGTAAAGATAGATGGCAGCGAACTGAAAGATGGCGTTAGAATCACTCCAAAAAGAATGAGTTTGCACAATGTCCCCAAATCTTGTTTCATCGGAAACGATAATAAAATAAGCCATTCGGATGGATTTGTTTCATTAGGCCAAACGATCGACTTGGCAAATGCCGAAGGTTGGGGAGCCCTAACAAATACAACCGAATTTGTAGGAGGACATGAACTAGAACCGGGGACTATCCCCATGTTTATGTTTGAAAATCTTCAAGGAACCAATGAAAACATCGCAATAGGTGACCAAAGAAACAAACATCCTAAAGAATACACAGGCAATACGCCTGCTGATTTACAATCATTTTTAGATGGTAACAATGGGAATAAGTATTCATATATTTTAGTTGAAGCTGAATATTATTATCAAGACCCCAACAACTCAAACAAAGGGGTTCAGGGAAGTATCGCATACCGTTTTCTATTAGGCGACAATGCATACAATGACTTTAATATAAAAAGGAATAACTATTATCAAGTTACGCTAACTTTAAAAGGTAATGGTGGCGCTAATGAAGATGGAAAAGAAGATGCCAATGGAAATCTAGTAGTCAACAAAGAAGATCTTAGTTGGCGCGTAGATATGAATATTCAAGACTGGGGATTCGTAAAAGACGATTTTGATTTCGATTGCCATGCAACACACGGGTATTTAGAAGTAGTGGGTGATAACAATTGGAAAATCAGTGCTGGTCCAGCCAGTGGTCAGTCATGGGTTAAGTTTTACTCTGAGACAGAAGGTAGATGGGTAGAACCTACTGAATACGGTGAGTGCGGTCAGAATGGAAGAATAGAATACTATGTTCAAACATGGTCTCTATATGCGACAGGCTTCACTGGAACAGAAGACATATCAAGAGAAATCACATTAACAATTAAATCCAAAGAAACTGGCGAGACTCAGACAGTCACCATGAAGCAATGGACTCCTATAAAAATCGCCAATAAAGTATGGGTTGAACGTTTCGAAGAGGAAGACAATTTAGCTTGGGGATATATGGGTGATGATATGAATGGAACAGTTACTCAATCTAATCCTTATTTCAATACAACGTTCAATTTCGGAGAAAGCACAACCCAGCATGGACTTTATAACACATGGTTCATGTACTTTAAAGAAAATGAAACATCTCCAGTTCAAACATATTGTTATAGGAAATCCGGTCGCGATTTACCACACGGAGCTCCGACAAGTACTTCTGATGACTATTGTCTACCAGATGCAGAGACCATGAAAACTATCATGAATTTTAAGTATACAGGAAATAATCCGTTCCAACCGCTTCGGACTGATAAAAATTACTGGACCGGTTCTGTAGATAGTAATAGTAAACAAAGTACTTACTATCTGGACTCCGCTACGAAAACTCTTAAAACGACTCAAGACAGAAATGCCACTAAAAGAGCCAGAGCGATATATGTAACTCCCTATTAATTTAATACACCACATTATGACACCGAAAGACATCCTACAACTAGAATCAACAGATATACGCCAAGCGTATCTGTTTGAAGAAAACGGGCACTGGTATGCATACGAACATTCAGCCAACCGGATAGAGAAATTCGTGAAGGGTTTTGTAGACTTTAAACACAAAGTGCAAGATGTCTGCGGTAGAATAAAAATAGAGATCGATCTCAACGTCCTGGAAAAATGCTCCGTTACGCTGTGTGAAGACTCACTGCTTATACTCGACTGTCCTACGGCATAGAAGCCGTCAAAGAGTATAAGCTTCATAACTAGATATAAAAGAATTACACAGAAATTGTTTGTTTTGTTTGTGTTCCTCAGTCCACTCAGAGGCAGCTTGTGAAAGTAGCGCTGAGTGGGTGGGGATTTTTTTTATGAATTATCTTTGTTTATCTCCCATAAACCCGTATATTTGAGGTATTATAACTAGAGACTTTATATTAATACAGAATTACTATGAGCCATACCTTTTTTCTCATCATCGCTCTTGTCACAACGGGAATCTTTCTCATCCAATTCGTATTATCTATCTTTTTCGGAGATCTGGATGCAGATGTAGACGTAGATACCGACATCAGCAGTGTGGTTTCCTTTAAAGGACTTACCCACTTCGGAATCGGATTCGGCTGGTATATGTATCTGGCGGGAAACACGGAAATCCAAAGTTACGTTGTCGGTATTCTGGTAGGGTTATTCTTTGTTTTTGCCGTCTGGTTTCTGTATAAGAAAGCCTACCAACTGCAACAAGTCAACCGCACGGAACAGACAGACCAGCTTGTGGGACGTGAATGTACCATCTATTTCAAACAAAGCGACAGCAAATATACAGTACAAACAAGCCGAGACGGAGCAATGCGCGAAGTAGACGTCATCTCCGAATCGGGAAAAGCTTATCAAACCGGAGACCGTACCGTTATCACCAGATATCAGGACGGAACATTGTATATTCAATAATTATTCTAAATACACAAATTTATGACACAAGAAATGCTAATCATGGCCGCTATATTAGTAGCGGTTATCCTGCTCACTTTCATCGGTATCCTTTCACGCTACCGCAAATGTAAGAGTGACGAAGTCCTCGTTGTATATGGTAAGACGGGAGGAGAAAAGAAATCTGCTAAATTATACCACGGTGGTGCCGCATTCGTCTGGCCGATTATCCAAGGCTACGAATTTCTGTCAATGAAGCCGATGCAGATCGACTGCAAACTGACAGGCGCACTTTCCGCACAAAATATCCGTGTAGATGTTCCGACTACAATCACTGTTGCTATCAGCACCGATGCCGAAGTCATGCAAAACGCCGCCGAACGTATGCTGGGATTGACCATGGACGACAAACAGAATCTGATTACAGATGTCGTTTACGGTCAGATGCGTCTGGTCATAGCCGACATGACAATCGAAGAACTGAACTCCGACCGCGATAAATTCCTTTCTAAAGTAAAAGACAATATCGACACGGAACTCCGCAAATTCGGTTTGTATCTGATGAATATCAACATCAGTGATATCCGCGATGCTGCCAACTACATCGTGAACCTGGGTAAGGAAGCCGAGAGCAAGGCCCAGAACGAAGCACAAGCTAATATCGAAGAACAGGAAAAACTCGGTGCTATCAAAATCGCGACTCAAATCAAGGAACGTGAAACGAAGGTTGCAGAAACCCGCAAAGACCAGGATATCGCCATTGCAGAAACCAAGAAATTGCAGGAGATATCTGTTGCCAATGCAGACAAGGACAGAATTTCCCAAGTAGCGATTGCCAACGCAGAGAAAGAAGCGCAGGTTGCCAAAGCCGAAGCGGAGAAAAACATCCGCATCGAACAGGCAAATACCGAAAAGGAAAGCCGCATCGCCGAACTGAACTCCGACATGGAAATCAAACAAGCGGAAGCCGGTAAAAAGGCTGCTATCGGACGAAATGAAGCACAAAAGGAAGTCGCTCTCTCAAACTCCGAACTAGCCGTGACACAAGCCAACGCCGACAAACAAGCCGGTGAAGCTGCTGCCAGATCGGAAGCTGCCGTACAGGCTGCCCGCGAAATTGCTCAGAAAGAAGTGGAAGAAGCGAAAGCCAAAAAAGTGGAATCTTCACTGAAAGCAGAAAAAATTGTTCCTGCCGAAATTGCCCGGCAAGAAGCTATCCTGCAGGCGAATGCTATCGCAGAGAAGATTACCCGCGAAGCAGAGGCCCGCGCAAAAGCGACTCTGGCACAGGCGGAAGCGGAAGCCAGAGCGATCCAGTTAAAATTGGAAGCAGAAGCGGAAGGTAAGAAAAAGTCATTGCTCGCCGAAGCAGAAGGTTTCGAAGCAATGGTAAGAGCAGCCGAATCAAATCCGGCTATCGCTATCCAATACAAGATGGTAGACCAGTG
>OGHA01000700.1_pt1 | contig 17825 bp, 15 predicted proteins | sample 1571361 | NCBI WGS metagenome assembly OGHA01 (sample SAMEA2581970, study PRJEB24529) | metagenome | biome: Human gut stool | place: China | collected 2011 | reverse complement strand
ATTGAATCAACAATATATTATAAAATAAAAAATAAGAATGTAGGTTTTCTGACATTGCTATATGCCATAATTCCTACATTCTTATGATTGAAAAAAATTCTATCTATTTCATTTGGAATCTCATACGTAAGTGTATCCATACATAAAAAGTAACCCTGTTACCCATTATTCATTTTATAAACTTAAACTTCTATTTCTACTGCCATACCATTACATATTCCTTTTCTCCAGTAGCTTCATCTAAACCACTATTCTGAATTTCAAATTCCTCTCTTTGATAAAAAGATATTGCTCGTGTATTTTTTTGATATACATTCAAAAGCAATTTACTCCGTTTATCTTTTGCATAATTCAACAAAGCCTTACCTATACCATGCGATTGCATTCCTTCAGAAACAAAAACGCCATCAACATATTCATTGTTTAGACCTATAAAGCCACGTATTCCTAGATTATCTTCATAGACATAGACCGTTGTCTGTAATAATAGTTCTTTCACTAATTCAAAATTACTTTTCCAATATTGCACAGATATAAAATAATGTGCCGTTATATTAGTGTCCAACCATATCTTTGCAACTCTATTTACATCTGCTTTTCGTAATTCTCTAATCATAACGATAGTTCTCCTACAAATTCCTATTGAACAAAATCTTTTTATTTCTCCTGAATCATCTTAAAATGCTTCAGTACCTCCACAATTGTTCTCTCACTTATCTTGCGGACACTGTGGTTGCCTACTTTCTTCATTTTTAGAAAATTTATTTTTGTTTTAATTGGGACAAAAGACAGACCGTCTCCACATGCCCCGTATTTGGAAACATATCCACACAGCACCCTTTCTTAACCTCATACCCACTCTCCTGTAACACAACCAGATCCCTTGCTAGGCTTGTAGGCTTGCAGGAAATATACACCATTGACTCCACACCATAGTCAATTATCTTCTTAAGTGCCTTAGGATTGATACCATCTCTTGGTGGGTCGAGGACGATAAAGTCTGGCTTGTCCTTTATGTTATCGAGGGCATTAAGCACATCATCTGCGATGAATTCGCAGTTATCAAGTCCATTTATGCCGGCATTAATCCTGGCTGCTTCTACGGCTTCTGGAATTATCTCAACGCCGATGACTTTCTTTGCAACCGGGGCTAACATCTGTGCAATTGTTCCTGTTCCACTGTACAGATCGAATATGACCTTGTCTTTTGTTGTTCCGACATAATCTCTTGCCTTTGAGTACAGTACTTCTGCACCAAGTGAGTTAGTCTGGAAGAATGAAAATGTTGTAATCTTGAATTTAAGTCCAAGAAGCTCTTCTTCAATATAATCCCTTCCGAATACTATCTCTGTCTTTTGGTTGATTACCGCATCGGCAACACTGTCATTGTAGGTGTGCAGGAAGCCGGTTATCTCTCCGTCAAGTGACAGTGCTTTTAATCTGTCTGCAAGTTCGTCCATAGGGATATCATTAATTGTAGTTGTCACAATATCCACAAGGATTTGTCCTGTCTTTACAGCTTTTCTTACAAGCAAATGTCTAAGATACCCTTCGTGCTTCATTTTATGGTAATAAGTGAGATTTTTCTCTAGTGCATAATCATATACACACTTGAGTATTTTTCTGTAATCATTATCCACAATCTTACAGCCTGTTACTGTTACTATATCATACATACTGTTTCTCTTATGTAAACCGAGGGCTATCGGACCATCTTTTACCTCATCGCCAAATGAGAATTCCATTTTGTTACGGTATTCACTTGATACAGGGCTTCCAATTATTCCCTCCCACTCATATTCTGTATTAATAACAGGAGCAAGAAGCTTCTTCACTGCATTTTCTTTCATCTTTAACTGTTCTTCGTACCTTACAGTCTGATATACGCAGCCACCACATTTACCAAAATGCTCACATCTTTCGTTAGTTTCTGTATCTGCCTGACAGACAACTTCAAGAAGCCTTCCTTCACATTTGCCGTGCTTCTTCTTGTTTACCATAAATTTAACTGTCTGTCCCGGTATTGAATTCTTTACAACAGCCTTTTCCTCTATAGTCTGTCCGTCTTCCTCTGTCTTAACTATTACATTTCCCTTATTAGGAAAATCCACGCTTTCTACATAACCTGTATATATGCCGCCTTTTTTCATCTTTTATCTCCAATCCTTCTATATAATCAATCAGGAAACTAACCAGCCTTCCTCCCACATCACCGAACATCTAAAAAACCACTGGCTGTAAGCCAGCCAGTGGTCTTTGTCTTAATCATTCTTTAATTGGCAGAATAATTAGTTCTCGAATTCATCATCATCTTCTTCAAAGTCTTCATCGAAGTCGTCATCATCGAAATCATCATCAAAATCATCAAGATAATCTGGTGTGAAGTATCTATAGATTGCATATACGATAGCTGCTAATGCTGCAACCGCTCCAATAACTGCTAATACTATGATAATTACATTACTTTTCTTCTTGCTCTCTTCTACATCTTTCTTGTGAAGAAGTTCATTGAGCTTGCTTGCCGCAATAAGCTCTTCAATCTTATCCTTATTCATAACAACCGCTCCTTTCAAAACACTTTTAAAGTAAATATATTGTATCACAACATATTTTATTTGTCACCATATTTAGGCTTTTTTAAGCTTTGCAAAGCCTGCAAGCATTTTCTTTAAACCATACTCATCAAATGTTACAGTTACCATATAATCTCTTGTGCCATTATCAATTGAAATTACTTTTCCTTTTCCAAATTTGGCATGAACCACGGTATCGCCAACACCATATCCAAGTCCAGATGTTCCACCAGCACTGCCAACAGAGGCAGTCAAACCCGCTGGGCCATATGAAGCACCTGCATAACTTCCGCCTGATACAGATTTTCCACCTGCTGTCAATCTACCGCCAGTTCCACTGTCTCCAGCTCCAGCAGCCTTCGATGGCTTCTTCAAATCAAATATATCCATAGGAAATTCTTTACCAAAACCAACCTTAGTATTCGCCTTTCCCCCGATTTCCTTTCTCACAGAAGAACTGCTGCCCACATATGACGAACCCCCGCCATACGATGAACCACTTCCATATGGTGAGCCGCTTCCCGCGTATGGGCTTCCTGTTCGCTGGGCTGGTGAGCCGCCTGACCTGTATCCTGCTGAGGTTGAGCCGCCGATTGATACACGTTTTGGTTCTTTATAATTCACATTGCCTGAACCGTATCTGTTAAGAGCGGCTTTGGCATTGGCTCTGATATTATACGAAGGCGTTTCCTCTGAGTCATCTTTTCCTCCATATGCAATCTTACCTTTATTATATCCTGAACTATTATTTTCTATGTGCATATATTCTTCGGGAATTTCTTTAATAAAGCGTGATACTTTATTCATCTGTGTTTCACCGCGTACCATACGCATCTTCGCACTGCTTAAATTAAGTATCTTCTCTGCTCTTGTTATTCCTACATAGCAAAGTCGTCTTTCTTCCTCTATCTCTGCAGGGTCATCTGACACTATTGTCATATAACTTGGAAAAAGGCCATCTTCCATTCCTGTCATATACACAATAGGGAATTCAAGACCTTTGGCACTATGTAATGTCATAAGCATTACCTGCTTATCTGACTCATTAAGATTATCAATATCTGCTATGAGTGCAACTTCTTCAAGGAAACCGCTTAATGTAGGAGTTTCTTCCTTCTGTCGGCAGCTCTCCTCATAGCTTACTATTTTGTTAATCAATTCATCTATATTTTCCTGTCTTGCTTCTATTTCTTCTGCTGTTTCGCTCTCTGCAAGACATTCTATATATCTTGTATCACTTACAACAGTTTCGGCAAGTTCTTTTATGCTCATAAATTCCTGCTTTGCCTTAAGTGAACCTATAAGTGTAACAAATGGCTCTAACTTTCCAACACCTCGTTTTATCGTATCGATATGCTCAGCATCGCACAGAGCCTGCCAGAATGTTATGTCATTCTGGTCTGCATATTCCTGAACTCGTTCAATTGTTGTCGCACCAATTCCACGCTTTGGAACATTGATAATACGCTTTACTGCCTGTCCGTCCATACCATTGTCTATAGTCTTTAAATATGCAAGTATATCTTTTATTTCCTTACGCTGATAAAAGCTTATTCCGCCATATATACGGTATGGTATATTCTTTAACATAAGTTTTTCTTCCAACGCTCTAGACTGTGCATTAGTCCTGTATAATATGGCAATATCGTTGTAATTCCAGCCGTCCCTTACCATAGAACTTATGCTGTCAACAACACCCTGTGCCTCATCATATCCATTTTCATAAAGTGTATAATTAACCTTTTCACCCTCGCCATTCTCTGTCCACAGACTCTTTGCTTTTCTTCCTATATTATTGCTTATGACCGCATTGGCTGCATTAAGAATTGTCTGTGTTGAACGGTAATTCTGCTCAAGCTTTATTACTTTAGTTCCTGCAAATGTATTCTCAAAATTCAATATATTGGTAATATTAGCACCCCTGAACTTGTATATTGACTGATCATCATCACCAACCACGCAGAGATTGCCATATTTGGCGGCAAGCATTGATATAAGCTTAAACTGCGATGTATTAGTATCCTGATACTCATCAACCATAATATACTTAAATCGTTCCTGATAATAATTAAGTACTTCAGCATCATTTTCCAATAATTCTACCGTCTTGTATATTAAATCATCAAAATCAAGTGCATTATTAAGCTTTAATGTCTTCTGATACTCCCTGTATACATTGGCAATTCTCTTGCCGTTGTAGTCACCACCAGCCTCAAGCTCCATCTGATCCGGACTCATAAGCTCATCTTTGGCGTGCGATATCGCATTCATAATTGTCTTTTCCTTGAGCATCTTCGTATCTATATTGAACTTCTTACATATATCCTTTATAACACTCTTGACGTCATCTGTATCATATATTGTAAATGTATTGGAATAACCAATTCTATCTATATAACGCCTGAGAATCCGCACACAGGTAGAGTGGAAGGTGCTTACCCACACTTCGCCAGCCTGCTGTCCTACTGTCGCATCAACTCTCTCTCTCATCTCCCTTGCCGCTTTATTAGTAAATGTAATAGCAAGTATATTATATGGTGCTACACCACAATCATCTATAAGATAGGCTATCCTGTTAGTAAGAACTCTTGTCTTTCCAGAACCTGCACCCGCTATAATAAGAAGCGGACCTTCTGTCCTTTTAACCGCTCTTTTCTGGCAGTCATTTAAACCATCTAAATTCATATACTCTCCAATCCAATGTGTGATTATACTCACACTATCTCCACTTTAACTTACAAATGCACTTAATTAAAATCAACAGTGCATCTAAACTTAACCTTCACATACTGTGCATACACAGTATCATAATTCAGTATAACAAATGTTCGATATTTTTAAAAGCAAAAAATCAGAAACCATTGCCTGAATTAGTATATCATTAAATATATTTATCCAGCTATGATTTCTGATTTATAATATATACTTTATTATATATTTCATAAGTATATAGTTTTTATATTCCACAAACATACATTTTCCGTATATTCAACAAATATATTCTTATATCCTACTTCTCTGTTATGACTGCATTATCCATTACTAAATTCTGTGCCTTCTTAACAAGCATAGACTTAACAATAGTTTCTTTGTCATATTTATCTGTAAATGTATCTACCTTTGAATAACCACTGTCCTTAGCGAACTGCTCAAGGTCATCCTTGTATTCATAATCTGTAATTGCAAGACATTCCTTTTCTGCAATTGCCTGATATACAAGCTGCTGTCCTGCTGATGCCTTAACGAATTCATCAAATGTCATGCCATAAAGGTTCTGGCAATATTCATCATTAGTCTTACCCTGAAGTGTACTGTAAAAGCTTATTGATTCCTCAAGCTTTGATGACTGCTGTGCAAGGAATTCCTCTGGATAACCTGTAACCTTGCATTTGTCAAGAAGCTGGGTAAGTATTGCTTTATTCTTAGCTTCTGTTATTTTAGTTTCTATTGTTCCACTGACATCATTCTTAACATGTGCCTTATATGAATCAACTGTTTCGCAGTTGAACGCACTCTTAACAAAAGCATCTGTAAGCATAGGAACATTAGCCTGCTGTACATAACTCATTGTAAGTTCGAATACAACTCTCTTGCCAGCATAATCAGAATACTTTGAATTCTCTGGAAGTGTGATTGTTATTACCTTAGTCTGTCCTGCAACCATTCCATATAATTCTTCATCTAAGCCAGTTCCTGCAACAGGGAAAGCATCCTTACCAAGTGTCATACTATAATCAGAACCAGTAAAATCATCTATTGAAAGTCCGCCTGATGTACCAGTATAACCAAATGTAACCTTATCGCCTTTCTGTGCTTCCCTGTTAACATCTGTATATGTTGTCTCACTTTCAAGCTGTTCTGCAATCTTATTATCTATAACTTGATTAGTTATGGCTGTTACATCAACCTCAGCCTGAATTCCCTTATAGTCTCCAAGCTCTACATAATCAGTTGGATTGTATCCATAATCCACCTTTATCTTACTGTTACAGGCTGTTGTCATCATAACTGACATAACCATAGCTGCTGTAACAGCATATTTTACAATTTTATTCTTTAATACTTTTTTCATAACCTGTCTCCACATTAAATATTGCCGTAACACCGACTCATAAACTATACCACAATATCACATTTAAAACCAGCATTATGCAAATGTTTCACAATATTATCACAAAAAAAGGCAAAAAGCCCAATCTGATATGCTCCCGAATTACTGGAACACATCAATTTGCTTTCTGCCTTTTATATAACTGGTATTAATACCAACATAAATCTTAATTAAGCAATCTTAGCCTTAGCTACTTCTGCTAACTTAGCAAATCCTTCTGCATCATTTACAGCCATCTCAGCTAATACCTTTCTGTTAAGGTCGATGTTAGCTAACTTTAAACCATACATAAACTTGCTGTATGAAAGACCATTCATTCTTGCTGCAGCATTGATTCTTGCGATCCATAACTGTCTGAACTGTCTCTTCTTCTGCTTTCTACCCTTGTAGCTCTCTGTAAGAGCTCTCATTACAGACTGCTTAGCAACTCTGTACTGCTTAGATCTAGCTCCTCTATAACCCTTAGCGAGCTTTAATACTCTATTATGCTTCTTCTTTGCGTTCATACCGCCTTTAATTCTTGCCATTTCTTAATTTCCTCCTAATAATCAATCACAGACATCCATATCTTATAAATATGGCATAATCTTCTTCATTGTCTTTACATTAGTTGCATCTGTCATAGCTGCATGTCTAAGATTTCTCTTTCTCTTAGTAGTCTTCTTTGTAAGAATATGGCTCTTGTAAGCTTTCATTCTCTTTAATTTACCTGTTCCAGTTACTTTAAAACGCTTTGCAGCTGCTCTTTTTGTCTTTACCTTTGGCATAATAATCCTCCTAATTTAATTCTCATATGGAATAAATAATATTTTAACGTTTTTCAGTTAAAAACATAGTCATGCTCCTGCCTTCTAACTTTGGAGCTTTGTCTACTACTGCAATATCACTTAACTTCTCAGCAAAATCTTCTAATATATGCTTGCTGGAATCGATATGTGCCATCTCACGGCCTCTAAATCTTAAAGATACCTTTACTTTATTGCCTTTCTCGATGAACTTTCTTGCCGAATTACACTTAGTATTCAAATCATTAACATCTATGTTAGGTGACAAACGAACTTCTTTGACTTCTATTGTTCTCTGCTTCTTCTTAGCTTCCTTCTCTTTTCTGACAAGTTCATACTTATACTTGCCATAATCCACAAGCTTACATACAGGTGGCTTTGCAGATGGGGCAACCTTTACTAAATCAACCTCTGCCTCTCTTGCCAGTTTCATAGCATCCTTAGGAGACATAACTCCAAGCTGCTGTCCTTCTTCTCCAATAACACGAACTTCCTTATCACGGATCTGCTCGTTAATCATTAATTCGCTAATAGTAGTGCACCTCCAAAATCAAAAAAAGTGGATAGTCAGACTATCCACTTTTTAATCATAATGCATCTTAATTGCTGTTTATCATGCACATTCTTAAAAATATAAACCCAAGTCGCCCGATTGCGCTAAGGTGAGAGTGGATACTCTGCTTTGTTTAACAACTATTAGAGTGTATCACTAATAATTATAGCTGTCAACTAATATTTTATATAATTATGAAATTAATTGCAGAAATTTTCAATTAAGCTCTGCAATTCCTGACAGCCTTACATATCTGTCCGATATTCTGTACCACGTTGGGAAATCCACAACACCAGTCTGCGGCATATTATTAATTCTCTGAAACTGCCTTACTGCCTCCGCTGTACTCTCTCCATATATCCCGTCAACCGTCAGTGCTGGTATTGCCGTGTAATAATCGCCTATAAGATTAAGCTGTTCCTGCAGCTGCCTTACCTTCTGCCCCGATGAGCCTATATCAAGATCTGCTCCAGGCCACGATGACGGAATACCCTGTATCTGTTCAGCCGTATTAATGTACATATTATCTCCATAATAATATCTTAATATATCTATTGAGGAATATCCCTGATCACCCAGATATTTGCTTCCCCATTGTGTCATCCAGTTAGGACAGCTTGATTTCTTTCCATCACAATACTGTGTTAATATCGGCTGTTTTACATTCGGTCTTGACAGATAATTATCAAATATTTCATCCACAACCTGTGAAATGCTTTCAAATATATTACGTCCGTTGACCCATTTGTGGTCAAATGCAGTTGATGAGGTTATCGTAAAGTTGTAATTCTGGTTTCTATACCACTCTGTATACACTCTGTTTAAGGTAAATGACATAATCGCTAAAATATTAGCTTCCAACGTCTGTCTTGGCCAGGTTGAATATATTTCACTGCTTGCTACATTTTTAATATAATCCTTGTACCTTACATAATAATCAAGTGCTGTGGAGTCTGTAGGAACACCATCGTGCACAACTATTGTTTCTGGTATTACAACGCGGCTTAACACAATCTCCCCCGACTGGCGTACCGGCTTAATCTCAGTCTCTGGTATCTTGGCAGGATAGCTGCCATACAGCGTATTAACTGGAATTACAATATTATCCTCTGGAACCTCCCTGTTATCTTCATTCAGATACACATTCTGAATACTTGTTTCCCCTGAGAATACATCAATACCGGATATATTAATCTCCTCGTAGCCATCTGCATTAACATCAATAGTGTATTCCGAAAATGGCTGGTTCTCACCTGGTTCCATACTATACTCCACCGGCGGTGTAGGAAGGTCATCAAGATTAACTGCTCCTTCTGAGTCAGTAGTTATCTCATTGATAATTCTTTCAGGATTTCCTGTATATGCAAGTGAAATCCTTGCATCTGCCAATGGTATACCCTGCTGTTTATCATATACATTAATGCGCATTTTTCCTTTATCTATTGCATCGGCAGGAGTTTCCATTGTATGTACATACACCATAATCTAATTCCTCTTATATTATTCATTATATTTTTGATTATTATATGTATCTTTATGAAATTTTATGAATAAAATAAACTGATATTTCCTTTAGGAGGATTTATGGCTGATTATAGAATCGCCCTTGATGCCGGACACGGTGGAAGCGACCCCGGTGCTGTATATAAGGACAGACGGGAAAAAGATGACACTCTCGACCTTACTTTAGCTGTCGGTGACATACTTAAAAAAAATGGCATAGATGTATATTACACAAGAACTACTGACGAATACGAAACCCCATTTAAGAAAGCAACCGATGCGAATAATTCCGGTGCCAACCTTTTCGTATCAATACACCGCAATTCCTCAGAAAATCCTAACCAATATTCTGGCGTTGAAACCCTTGTATACAGCGATACTGGTTTAAAGGCTGAGGTGGCAAGAAATATTAATAACCAGCTTGAAGATGCAGGCTTTAAAAATCTTGGTGTAGACGAACGCAAAAACCTTGTTGTCCTTAAGCGTACCAAAATGCCAGCCGTTCTTGTTGAAGCTGGATTTATTAACAACGATAAAGACAATTATCTATTTGATGAAGAATTCGACAGCATTGCACAGGCAATCGCAGACGGAATATTAGAAAGCATACCATCAGGCAGGCCCGGAAATACCACTTCCAATAAAAGCAATCGCACTGACAACAATAATAATAGCAACAACAATAGTAACAACAATAATAGCAGCAACAGCCAAATGAATAACTCTGGCAGAACTGCTTCTGCCCCAATTGACAGCACAGCTATGGTTAATTCCATCCCACCTGATAACGAGGTGTTTTCTGTCCCTGTCAGTAGTTCAAATATTATGCCACAATGTCCTTGTGACAATAATGATTATGACACAGAAAATGAAGCACTTTACCGTGTACAGGTTGGCGCATACCGCAACAAGGATAATGCCGACAGAATGTTAAATTCACTTTTAATGGACGGATTTCCTGCATTTATAATATATGAGGACGGCTATTATAAGGTTCAGGTCGGTGCTTACCGTATTCTCTTAAATGCTATTAAAATGGAACAGCGTTTAAGAAGATTCCGCTACAGCACATACATTGTATATTCATAACAGATTGCTATTTAATTAACAAACATTTAAAACCCTCCAAAAGTCAGAAACAGTGTCTTACTTTTGAAGGGTTTATTTTAGGTTATTTTACATTTTAGGAGCTGTAGTTATTAATTATAGTTTATTATTCTGCTGAATATATTGTTACACCATGCCACTCAATAGATGCAATATTATCAACACTGATAACCTGTTTTAATGCAAATGATATATGCATAGTACCTGCTTTGGCACTTAAATCAGAAGTTTTGTCGTCAATACTAACAACTGTGCCATCTTTAAGATGTACTACAGGTGCATATTTACCACTCATGCCAAACCACTTAAAGTCTGCATTTCCTGTTCCATATATATCAAGTACGAATCCATCACATTTAAGTGTATCTATATTGAGAATCTGGTCTGCATTATAAGATGATGTAACCGATATATTAGGAGTTGTACTAAGCACACCTGTGCTGCTACTCTTAAGAACTGTTTCAAAAGACCACTCCCCTGTTGCTAAGGTTCTGGTTTCTCTTGTTTTATTATCTTCACCATTTCTGTACGTACACTTAAGATCCTTAACATCAATCGAAATGTTATGATTAACAATATCTCTTGAATCAGCATTAACATATATTAATTCTGCATATATTTCTGAACCATCATCTGACATACCATTATAATTAAGATGGTATAATGTACCTGTTGATTTGAACTGGTCTGTTTCATCACTTATTTTTATTACAGTATCTGCAAAATCAAATGTACCAATTATTGGACTTAAGGTATCATCATTAGGTATAATCGGACTTCCGTCTTTTGACTTTATAGTCAGTTCAATATAAAATCTTCCACCATTAGCAACATATTTTCCCCATTCCACGTCAACATTAGATTCTTCTGTAGATGTAACATTACCTGTATTATAGACATTAACCGAACTATCCCCGCTTATATGAGATTCAAAATTGACATTACTCTTTGGGACAAGATACTTCTGGTACGCGTATACACCAGTGTAAGTTAATCCCGAGATTGCAATCACTGCGGCTGCCGCTGCTGCTATATTTCTATATATTTTTGATCTGGTTCTCATTATGACAGGCTTATTAGCTGGCTTTGCCTGCTCAATCCACTCCTGATTAATATTGTTCATTGACTTAAATAATTTCTCACCATTCATACCAAAACGCCCTCACTTTCCAAAAACTTCTTTAAATCTTTCCTTAATCTGTGCAGTGCAACCTTAACTGAACTTTCGCTCTTTCCAAGTTCTTTTGATATAACTTTAACAGGTTGTGAATACCAGTATCTTTTGATAAATATATTTCTCTTATCAGTATCCAATGTTTTAAGAAATGTATTAATCAATTCTCCTACCATATGTTCATCACCCTCAAGTGCTTTATCAGGCTTGCCGATACACTGTTCCATCTCGGCTGTAAGTTCTATAACATTAGAGCTTCTTTTTAATGCATTGTCATGGTCTATTCTCTTGCAGATTATATGTCTGCATATAGTAGCTGAATATGCAAACAAATATTGCGGACTGTTATCTGGAACTGATTTCCATACTTCATAAAACGTATCATTAACACATTCTCTTGCATCTTCCTCACTGTCAAGCATATTCATTGCAAGCTTCATTAATGGTCTTTGATACCGCTCCATTAATTCACGCATTCCAGATTCATCTCTGTTTGCTATTAAATCAATTATTTTTTCTTCGCTGCACACTTTATTAAATCGTCCTTAATTATTTCTTTTTGAAAGCTTTCACTTATAGAGTACGCTTTTTTCAGGATTGGTTACAGAAATGTAAAATAATTATTTTGCGAAGACTTATTGGATATTAATATTTCCTGATGCCTTAAGTTTTAAACTGTGATTCATAAAATGTATATCTGCATCGGCTGACACTCCTATTACATTATCACTTTGCATATCTATCTGTATTACCGAATTCACATATTCAGCCTGTGAATATTCAGCCATAATATATAGCGTCATATTATCCAGTCCATCAAAATCAACAACCATATTACAGACAGCGTTTTGATTGTAATATACTACAGCACTCACCTTTGCAAGGTTATTATCCCTGTCAGCCTCTATATCAAGCACTACATTGCAGTCCTTTACTTCCGTGGCAAATTCAGATTTAATACTGTCCTTTTTTATGCCATATACATTTAACAACGAAATATATGGAAGAACCTGTGAATCTTTATATAATTCATCCACAAATGTATTAAAGCCATTAACTAAAGCTGTTTCGTCTATATTAATATTATAAGTGTGTTTTCCTGTTTCGCTGACTGTATTCACGCAATCCATTGCCATAACTTCATAGCCCTTCACAAAGTCAGCTAATGCAGCTTTTAAAACAGGCTTAAGCTGATCTGCATCTATATTAATATATCTTGATATATCAGCTTTAGATATTAAAAATGTATCATTAGTCAATTCAGGTATAACTACATTTATTCCGTTATTATCGATATTAGCTGTAATGGTATATTCTGCACTATTCTTACCCTGCATATAATCAGTATTATCATATACCAACTCCGATATATTGATTTTTCCAGTATAGTTATTGGCACTTACATCTATGTTGTTTATATATTTTTCAACTGTGCTTTGTAAAAGTTCTCCAGATTTCAACATCGTTTTTAAAGCTTTTTTCTCTGGAGAAGCATACATTTGTGTAACGCCATATGCCGATAATATTATTGCTATTACGGAAAGAAATATTATACCAGCCACAGCACGCTTTACATTTTTCTTTTTATTCTGGCATTTCATCAGCCTTACCCTTTCTTTCATACCTTACAAATTCATAACATATATCAAAGTATGTATGTTCATCACTCTGTCCTGTAATTCTCCAGTCTTTAAGCTTATCGAAATCACTTATATAGGTATCAGCTTCGTAAGTATAATCGACCTTTGTTATATGTGCTGTATCACAATATGGAAGGAATTCTTTGTATATCTGTCCACCACCGATGACATATACGTCCTTACTATCCACATTTTTTACCTTCTCAAGCACATCTTCAACACTATGGCATAAACATACATCTTTAGCTTCATAATCTTTATTTCTTGTAAGAACAATATTCTTTCTTCCAACAAGTGCTGACTGGTTAGGAAGTGCTTCTAATGTCTTTCTTCCCATAATAACAACTTTTCCATAAGTTTCTTCACGGAACAGCTTCTTATCCTCTGGAATATCAACAAGTTCTCTTCCTTTATTAGCTATTCCCCATTTTTTATCAACAAGTGCAATTAAATTCATAGTTTGCCTCCTACCCAGGCTGGCACATATCCTTTGACACTTATGCCCTCCTGTGTGTATTCCTCACTTTCAAGCTGTCCGTATTCTCTTATAAGTTGGATTTTGCCTGCATCGCTGTAAGGAAATACTCTTTCTATTCTAATTCTGCTCTTTAATATAATATCCTGCACATCTTCCAGAAATTCATCTATTCCCACACCCGTCCTGGCTGAAATATTCTCAACATAATCAGCTTTGCTGTCCTTGAGTATAGGAAGTTCGCCGTATTTATCACATTTATTAAAAAGTGTAATTATCGGCTTATCACCTACATCTAACTGCTTCAATGTCTCATATACTGTTGCCATATGTCTTTCGTAATCATCATTAGAGCAGTCCACAACGTGAATTATCATATCTGCATATTTCGCTTCCTCAAGTGTACTCTTAAATGCCTCTATAAGATTATGTGGAAGCTTTCTGATAAATCCAACAGTATCTGTCATAAGCACTTTTTCCTTATTAGGAAGTGTAAGTGCCCTCGTTGTAGGATCAAGTGTTGCAAACAGCTTGTCCTCAGATAATACACCTGCATCGGTCAGCCTGTTAAGAAGTGTTGACTTACCCGCATTAGTATAACCTACTATAGCTGCAACTGGTGTAGAACTGTCCTGTCTGTTCTGTCTTTGCACATCTCTGTGACTCTTAATCTCCTTTAACTCACCTGACAAATGAGCAATCCTGTCCCTTATTATTCGCCTGTCTGTTTCTATCTTCTTCTCACCCGGTCCTCTTGTTCCTATTCCACCACCAAGTCTTGAGAGTGTTGTTCCAAGTCCTGCAAGTCTTGTTGACCTGTATTTTAACTGTGCCATCTCAACCTGTATCTTACCTTCACTTGATGAAGCTCTTGCGGCAAATATATCAAGAATAACCATTGTTCTGTCCATAATCTTAGTATTAAGAGCATCTTCAAGATTTCTTAACTGGGCTGGTGACAGCTCATCATCACATATTATGCCTGTTGCACCAAGCTCATCTATCATAAGCCTTAATTCTTCAAGCTTACCCTTACCAATATATGTTGCAGGGTGAAAGCTGTCACGTGGCTGTATCATCTTTCCTACTGTGACCGCTCCGGCAGTCTTAGCAAGCTCTGCTAACTCCTCTAACGACTTCTCGCAGTCGTCAAGAGGATTTAACTCTACGCCGACAAGTACAACCTTTTCCTGCTCGTCATCTGTATCATATAATGCCATATTTTCCTCCAATCAATTCTATTATGCCAGAAGCAGATGTCTTAACATATCAATCAACACAAAGCATTTATTATATAATAATCTATTCTTTTGCTATGCAGTCGCTAAGATAGTTAGATACTTCCTTTTCTTCCGAATAATTCATAACATTTTCTGTTATCTCTTTTACTTCCTTACTGCTCCACGAAGCTATCTCTTTTCTAGTTTCAAGCACCCTGCTCACTGTAACAGAGAACTCATCAAGTCCAAAATTAAGAAGAAGTGGTATCATTCTTTCATCTGCCGCCGCTTCTCCACACATTCCTGCTTCTATACCTGCATTATGTGCACACTCAATTATGTGTTTAATACTTCGTATAACGGCTGGATTGAGTGCAGAGTAAAGATAAGCAACATTCTCATTGCCTCTGTCAACAGCAAGTGTATACTGTGTCAAATCATTCGTACCGATTGAGAAGAAATCAACCTCATGTGCCAGTACATCTGCCATTATTGCCGCGGCTGGTGTCTCTATCATAACACCTATCTTTATGTCCTTATCATACTTAATGTCTTTCTTGTCCAGATCCCTGCATATACCATTTATAATCTTCTTAACTGCCTGCACCTCTGTAACAGAAGTTATCATAGGAATCATAATTCTTATATTACCATATGCACTTGCCCTTAATACAGCCCTTAACTGGGTTGTAAATATATCTACCCTGTCAAGGCAGAACCTTATGGCCCTGTATCCAAGAAACGGATTTAACTCCTTTGTGAGTCCCATATAAGGAATATCTTTATCTCCGCCAATATCAAGCGTTCTTATCGTAAGCTGTCTGCCATCAAGCACAACTGCTGCTTTCTTATATTCGTTATACTGCTCCTCCTCTGTTGGAAGTGCCTGCTTGTTCATAAATAAGAATTCCGTCCTGAAAAGTCCGACACCCTCAGCTCCAGCCTTTACAGCTTTAGCAGCCTCATCAGCATTGCCTATATTAGCAGCAAGCATTACTTTTCTGCCGTCCTTTGTAACAGTCTGTTTATCTATATATTTTTTAAGTTCCTTAACTCTTTCATCATATGCTTTTTTCTTTTTATTATATATCTTAAGAGTTATAGGTGTAGGATTGACGAATACTTCGCCGTAAGCTCCATCAACTATAACTTCTTCACCCTCTGTAATTTTACTGCATACATCCTTAACACTTAATACAGCAGGGATTTCCAATGCTCTTGCAAGAATTGAAGCGTGTGATGTATCTCCACCCTTCTCTGATATAATACCGGCAATATGCTCTGTATCCATATTAGCTGTCATCGATGGATGGATTTCATCGGCAATAATAACAGTATTATCAGAAAGTTTAGTAAGATCAATATTCTTCTGTCCCTGCATTATTGCTATAAGACGCTGTTTCATATCTTCAATATCGGCTACTCTCTGTTTCATCGTATCATTGTTAAAGCTTAAGAATATGTTCTTTAACATCTCACAGGTATCTTCAACCGCAGCTTCTGCATTAAGCTTGTCATTAGTTATAGCACTTATTACACCACTGGTAAACTCAGGATCTCTTATAAGATATTCCTGATTTTTTAATACAAGAGCATTCTTATCATCACCATTAAGCTTCTGTGACAACTTATCCACAAGCTCATTAGTTTCCTGTATGAACTTTTCCACAGCCTCATTGAACTTATCAACCTCAGCTTCTGTATCCTTAATCTTAACACGGCTGACAGCATTCTTACACTTATGGATAATAAGTGCTTTTCCTATACCAATTCCCTTAGATGTACCTATACCTCTTAACATATAGACCCCCGTTTCCGCGTACATTTACGCATATATGTTACCAAGCTAATCACTGGTTAAATACATACTTTATCATATTAATCAATGTCTCACTTGTATCTCTTGAATATATAACCTCTCTTGCCGTTACAGGTTTGTCAGTTATTATATTATCAACACCTTTATTAGTAAGATTCTTTATAGAAGCGTCATTATTAACAGTCCACGCATATACCTGCTTTCCTGAATTATGAATAGCATCGACAACTCTCTTAGTAAGGAACGAAGCATTGACGCTAAAGAAATCCACGTCATCTATCTCATAGAACTTTCCATAAGCCACCGATAATATATACCCGACTTCTATGTCCTCATCATAAGACCTAACAGCCTGCAATGCACTATAATCAAATGAGGTGATAACGCACGAATCCTGCATTGAATATTTCTGTATAAGCTTTACAACCTTCTTTGCTACCTCATCACTGTTATCCGCCGTTTTAATCTCTATATTAAGTTTAATCTTTCCTTTGGCAAGCTGCAATACTTCTTCAAGTGTTGGAACTTTCTCGCCCTTGTACTCCTCTGAATACCAATACCCGGCATCAAGTCTTTTAACTTCTCTTAAAGTAAGCTCCGTAATATTCTTTAGAACACCTGTAGTCCTGTATGCTGATGTATCATGCATAACAACAATATAGCCGTCTTTGGTCATCTGGACATCTAACTCTATAACATCAGCCATATCTTCAATCGCCTTACTGAATGCCGCAAGAGTATTCTCAGGTGCATCTACTGAAGCACCTCTGTGGGCAGTTATATCCGTATTGTGGAATATAGCCACTCTCTCAAACGGATTATTATTAAATGACCCAATAGATCGGAAGAGCGTCGTGTAGGGAAA
>OGHA01000681.1_pt1 | contig 18144 bp, 10 predicted proteins | sample 1571361 | NCBI WGS metagenome assembly OGHA01 (sample SAMEA2581970, study PRJEB24529) | metagenome | biome: Human gut stool | place: China | collected 2011 | reverse complement strand
GGATTCAGAAAACTCACTTTCCAACTGTCTCCATAAGGATGATGTCCCATGCCCAAAATGGAGCTATTACCGAAATTGACAAATGCATGGTTGATGTTCTCTTGTTCTATGAGTTTTTTGATTTTCTTCAAAGCATACCCTTTGGCAAAACCTCCAAAGTCGAGTGAAATATCAGGAGATATAAAGGAGATACATGAATGTTCATGAAGTTGTATTTTGGAGAAGTCTTTTAATGTAATGTCGAATAAGTGTGAAGTGGTCTCATAATAGTATGAGCAAAGCTGTAAGATTGATTCCATCTCTTTGCTGATTTGAATCTTGCTTTGATAAGTATGACTATTAATCTTGGAAACTTCACTATGAGGATCAAAACGATTTAATATCTTATCCAATCGCTCCAGCTCATTGATGATATGAGTCCAAAGTCCGTTTAAACGTTCTGCATTAGAATGAATAAGCAAAATATCGAATCGTGTCCCCATGATATGAGGAATGAAGCCATGAAACATGGCTTCATCTTTATAATATTTACATCCTGTTTCTAACACCTATTATTTTATTTATTTTCTTTCTTTTCTTTCTTTGCCATTTCTACAGCAGTTGTAGTAATGTAATATTTGGTTAATGTATTTTCGTTCTCCCATTTCGGGATGTTTTTGTTACGTATATAATGCAGAAAAGCTTTTGCTACTTTACTGAAATGCTCTTCATGTCCTAGTCTGTATTCCTGTGGAATATCAATAAGGTAAGTTCCATTCTTTTTGTTTTTGACAGATAAGAACGGATAAGTTATTTGAAGTTGCTCCACTGTTTTTTGTAATTGAACTTCAAATGTCCGATTGTCAATGTCCGGTTCTTTCTGTATATATAGCTCTTTTACAAATCCATTCTTTTCATCTTGAACGATTTTTAAAGTGGCTTTGCTCCCTTTTTTTATGGAAGTAAATGTGTCTCCTCCGTTAGTGGGTGGAGTATAATTCCATGTGACTTTCATTCCTATGTGAATGCCTTTAATTGTAAAATTTAATGTTCCATTTGCTAATACTTCCAATTTGTTATTCTTTACATGTTTATCAAGATAAGAAGGAAAAGAATTCATTTGAGTTGATTGGCTGAACTCTGGTAGTGTAATTGAAGTGGGCCAGTGTGTAGCTTTAGTTACTTTTACATCCGACAAATAGTGGATAGCTTTGTCCGGAAAACACTGCCATTGTACCAGATCAATAAGGTGAGTGGTTACATCAGCAATACCTTCACCCTGTTGCGCTGTATCGTAATACCAGGCTGGTCTGATCAAAGGTTTACCGGATACATTTTTGAAGAAGTGATGAACGCTTTCCATAGTGATAGAAGGATTTTCCGGTGAACCTTGTAACAGTTCACCGAACAGCTCCTTTTTTTGTAATAGTTCTTTTTCTATGATGTTGAGAATATCATATCGTTCTGTCATCAAATCATATAAAAGAAGATCTTTTTCTTTTGCCAATAGGTAAGCCTCAACCAGTAAGTTGAAATCTTGTTGAGTGATAGCTAAAGGCTTGTCCGAAAGAACATTGTATCCTGCTTTGATAGACTCTATTATATAGTGTGTCTTTTTTTGATTGTTTCCTGCTAGAACAACAACACCCCCTCTCTGTTCGGCGAGCATTCGGGAAAAATAATCATCTCCTTTATGTACCTGACATACCCACGAGGTGGGGGCCTCTGCACGCTGATTGTAAGAATTGATACTTTCCATATATTGGTTAAGACCTGTTCCTTCAGGAGCATATATGTAAATTGTATCACTGATATCTTTCAGCGTGTCTTTTTGGAGTAAGCTGGCGTGAAAATGTCCCGGATCGAGAACGGTTAATTTTATTTTGTGAGCTCTGTTGGTGTCTGCTTCATTGACAGTCCGTTTTTTAGATAAAGAGCATGAAGCAACCGCCAATGAAAGCACTAAAAAAACGATGTTGTTGTATATGAGTTTCATTCTTTATTCTTACTTGTAAGCTTTAATTAACTTCTGTGCATCTTTCCAACCTTTTTGGTAAGCCTCTTTCAATGTAATAATTTTTCCATCTTGCTCTTTACTCATATTAGAAGCTTTCATAAAAGTGAATATTTCAATTGTTTCTTCTTTTGAAATAGGTGCAACTCTGGTTTGGAAGAATGTTAGGATTTGTTTAAGGAGTGCTTTATATCCTTGATATCCTCCAACGGTTACCGTACCTTTAGACGTAAAGGCTGTACCTCCATAAATCTGCGGTCCTTTGGTGATTCCCCGGAATGTGCCGATTCTTCCATCTTTCCAGCATCCCACTACAACATCTCCTCTGTCGGATGACATACGGTTGACAGATTTACATCCTGTACCCATAATAGTGTACAGAGTTTCGACCCCATGGATTCCATAAAAACCGAAATCTGGATGAGTAGGTTCCACTTTATGTGGGGAATAACAGTCTGCTCCTAAGATTTTACCTAATTCATCATTCCTCAATTTTTGATTTTGAGGGGTAAAACGCAGGGCAGAGGATGAAAAGATTGGTATGTTATATTTTTCTGCCATCTCATAGATAGCGATAGCCTCTCCTAATGTAGCTCCGATAGGTTTGTCTATGTAACAAATCTTGCCAGCCTTGAAGACTTCTATAGCCTGTTCAAGATGAAGCCGTCCGTCATTTGTTTCCAGAAGCACGCAATCTACTTTATCCAATAAGTCTGCTATAGAAGAGACGATTTCTACTCCATGAGCCTTAACTTTTTCAATATATTCGGGAATACGTTTATAGCTGGATTGAATTGTTTTAGAACCATACGGGTAAGCGGCTACTACCCGGAACCCTTTAGAAAAAGTCTCGTCTGAGCCGCTATTGATCAATTCTGTAAAAGCGGTAGAATGGGAAGTGTCCAAACCGATAATCCCTATTTTCATGTTTTTTTGTGCGTATATACTGGTACTGATTATCAGTAATACAAAGAAAAAAGTAATTTTGTTTTTCATGATTGGTTATAGATTTATTTGTTCTGCACTTTCGGCGTCCAAATATAATGAAGATTTTTCTTTTCTTCGTAATATACTTGCCGGACATTTTTTTGAAATTTCACCATAAATAGCTTGATATACTGCATGGGCCTTATTTTTAAAAGGTACAATACAAAACATCCATTCAGCTTCTAGCAAGGCAGGGATTGTTAGTGTCAATGCTTCTTTGGGTACTAAATCCAGTCTTTCGAAGCATTTCTCGTTGACTTGCTGTTGACGGCATATTGGATCGAGTTTCACGATTTTTACCAGTTTGGGATCATTGAAATCTGCTACATCCGGATCATTGAAGGCAATGTGTCCATTTTCTCCGATACCCAGACAGACAATGTCTACCGGATATTTGGTAAGTAGATTAGCATATCGTTTACATTCTTCTTCAAGACTTTTTGCACGCCCATTCAGGTAGTTTACTTTCTTGAAAGGAACTTTGTCAAAGATACGGTCACGGAGGAAATGACCGAAACTTTGTGGTGCGTCCGGATGAATACCGATGTATTCATCCATGTGGAAGGCATTAATTTTTGTCCAGTCGATTCGTTTATCCTGAACTAGATGATTTAAGAATTCATTTTGTGAGGGAGCGGCAGCAAAAACCATATTGATTTCAGCCTTTTCTTCCAAGAGTTTACAGATTCTATCAGCTACTTCTTTTGCCGCTTCGCTACCCATCTGTTGAAGAGTGGGATAAATCTTAACGGTCAGCAGTTCTTGTTGAAATACTTTGGTTGCTGATTCATTTACTATAGATAACATGACCTTCTGATATTGTGTTAATAATATGAATTTGATTGTCGAAAATGACGATATCGGCATCTTTGCCTACTTCTAGGGAACCTTTTGATGAATCTATGCGTAAGATACGGGCGGGGGTAAGTGTTATCATGCGAATAGCGTCGGTGAGGGGGACGTCAGCTAATTGTATCATAGTTCTGACCAAACGGTCGGTAGTGGCTACACTACCTGCAAAAGCTGAACGGTCCGGCATTTTTGCAACTCCGTCTTCAATTATCACTTTCTGACCATTAGTCAGACTTCCTAGAATGGATTCTCCATCCGGCATTCCTGCCCCTCGCATCGCGTCGGTGCAAAGTGCAGTTTTATCGGGTCCTTTGAATTTATAAACAAACTGAAGAAGCGGTTTGGGGAGATGTATACCGTCAGCGATGATTTCGACTGTTATATCATCAATCAAATAGGCAGCTTCCACTACTCCTGCATATCGAAAAGCATTTCTGCGTGTTACAGATGACATGGCCGAATATAAGTGAGTAACATGGGTATATCCGGCTTTGTATGCTTTTTCCACTTCTTCATAGATTGCGTTGGTGTGTGCGATGGAAGGGAGAATATGCTGCTTTTGCAACTCTTCCCCCATTTCAATAGACCCTTCTAGTTCTGGAGCAACGCTCCAACGTACAATATCCTGTGAAGTATTTATAATTTGCTTATATTCCTTCGGACATGGTTTTTTGAGATAATTAGGATCTTGTGCTCCACATTGGGAGGGTGAAAAATAGGGACCTTCAAGATGTAGCCCTATGAATTTAGCACCTTTATTGTTGAGGCTTTTTGCTTTTTGGTAAGTGATAAAAGTGTTCATTAACTCTTCATCACTACAAGTCAACGTTGTAGGTACCATAGCTGTTGTTCCGTACTTCGCATGAGCTTCTGCGATTTTTAGAAATGCTTCCACTGTTCCGTCCATAAAGTCATGTCCACCTCCCCCGTGAATATGCATATCAATAAAACCGGGAGATACATATTGCTGTTTCGCATCTATTATTTGATCGTCCGGGTTTATCTCGAGCATTTTATTGGTAACGATTTGTTCAATCTTTCCATTTATGCAGATCAATGCTTTACCGGTTTCTATACGGTCAGGAAAGATGAGTTGTCCATTTATAATGATTAATCTCTTCATTTTATGTTGTTTGAGGTTTATTCATTTGTTTTTTATTTCCATGAAGTAATCTTGTGTCCTTTAACTGCGAAGAATACAAGATAAAGGAAGCAGGGGATTAATACCCAGTAACCGATACGTAAATCGTATATTTCAGCAAAATGGCCGTAAACTAACGGTAGGATCGCATTTCCACAAAGTCCCATGATTAGTAGTGAAGAACCTGTTTTGGTAAATTTTCCTAATCCATGAATGGATAATGGCCAGATACCTGCATAAATTAGTGCATTGGGAAAGCCTAGTGCATTGAGAAAAAAAATGGAGGCATTGGCTTGGTGTCCGAAAAGAGTTACATTAAAGTCGGCCAATACAACTCCGAGTGAAAGGAATAATCCTGATATTGTACATATAATCAGTGCATTCTTCTGTGAGATATATTTCGGGATTACAATGATTCCCAATATATAACCAATCATTGTACATGCCAAAGTATATGAGGGAAATGCTTTTGCTTCCAGTAAATCCATACCCATAGAATTGGCATAATTGATAATCGTGTCAATGGCTATAACTTGTGTTCCTACGTGAAAGAAGATAGCTAGTGCCCCTAAGATGAGGTATGGAAAACCAAAAATGTTTTTCTGACTACTATGTCCGCTGTCTTTGTCGGCTGTTGCATTCTGTTTATCCGTATTAATTTCCGGTAAGACAGAATAACGGATACCGATTCCGGCTAATAAAAGTAGTACTCCTAGTATGGCGTACGGAACGATGACACGCTGTATCAGTTCGTCAAGCATGGCATTTTGGGTAGTTGCATCCAATGTGCCAGATTCTATCAGAGCAAAAAAATCACTGTCATCTGCTTTTAGAATCAGTGCTGCGAAAATGAGAGGAGAGATGATTCCGGCAAATTTATTACATATACCCATGATGCTGATACGTCGGGCAGCACTGTCAATCGGACCGATAATTGTCACGTACGGATTAGCTGCTGTTTGCAGGATTGCCAGACCTGTTCCTATGGAGAACAAACCGATCAGAAAGATTTCGAATTGTCGGGCTAAAGCAGCCGGAACGAATATGAAAGCTCCCAATGCGGTTAACATAAAGCCGTACATAATTCCTCGTTTGAAGCCTACTTTCTTTAACAATATTCCTGAAGGAACTGCCATTACAAAATAGGCAATGTAGAAAGCAAATGCTACAAAGTAGGATTCGAAATGTGTAAGTTCACAAGATATACGGAAATAAGGAATGAGTATGGAGTTGACCCAAGATATAAATCCAAAAATAAAGAACATTCCGGCAAGAATGCCTATTGAGATGTAGTAGGTCTTTTTATTTGAGGTATTATTGTTTTCCATTATTATAGATAAATTAGTTTACAGGTTTTTCTTATTTTCTATTTGCAAAGTTAGGAATGTAGAAGTGATGTTTTTAGAAGAAAAGCGAAAAGCTATATTCAAAAAACGTATTCTTATTGAAACAATTTCTCATTTTTTTAATTGACTATTTAAAAAATATATGATGTCATTGATATAATTAGTGGCAATATAATTATATTGTGCATGTCCTTTGCCTTCCAATATTTGGAGTTTGGAAATTGTGTCACCTATATTTTTCATCCGTTGTTGGATGGCATGTCCGTATTCAACACTGATAACATCATCACAGTCTCCATGAAATGTGAGAATAGGAGGTGTGTGGGGGGAGATCATATTTGGATTTTCCATAGCTCCCCAAAGATTAATAACTCCTTTTATCTTAATGAATGTAGGACATTCTACATAGGTTGTATGAAGAGCGGTTATTGCCCCAGCAGAGCCACCGCAAAGAAACACAGAATGAATATTCAGGTTGTATTTCGTGGCATTTGTTTTCAGCCATTCCAATGCACTTATTGCATCCAAAGAAGCGTTCTTTATAGATTGTCTGATAAGTGGATGAAATTTGTAATTGACAGGTATTCCGTTTTTCATTTGCGATTCACATGATATCCCTTTACGATGATGATATTTCATTGTGAGATAATAGTTTATTGAGATAACGGCAAATCCTCTTTGAACAATAGCTTTGCAAATAGGATTAAGCCCGTTAACTTCCACTTTATCTCCTCCAGTAAATCCTCCTCCATGTATGAATACAAAAACGGGGAATCCTTTTTCTGTTTTTTTTTTATCGGGTAGGTAAAGATCTAACAGTCTGTCGGAAGAATGGTCGTTGGGAGAAAACTTTTTTCTTTGCAGGCCGTAGCGGACATCTTTGATGACTGTATAAGTTTGAGGTGTTCCCTGCTGTTTTTCCGGTACTTCAGCTTTTGCCATAGACAAAAATGCCAATAAAAAACTGAATATACATAATATTGCTTTTAAATAGCGATTCATAATGGATTTGTTAATATAATCTTGATTTACTGTTTTTCTAGCGTGAAATTTTTCTGTAATCTAATATCGCGGGAAGATGCTCCAATCTGTATTGTAAAAGTGCCGGGATCTGCTTTCCAGCCTTTATTCTTAATATCATAATATTGTAGTGCGCGCTTAGTTAGTTTTATCGTTACTCTTTGAGATTCTCCGGGTTGTAACGCCACTTTTTCAAATCCTTTTAATTCTTTGACCGGACGTTGAACACTACATTCCGGTTGATGTACATATAGCTGTGCAATTTCCTGACCATATCGCTTACCGGCGTTGCTGACAGTGAAAGAAACTTTGAATGTCTCATCTGCTTCATTCCATATCGGGCTCATTTCCAGATTTGAATATTCGAATGAAGTGTAAGATAGACCGAAACCGAATTCAAATTGGGGTTGTATTTGGTATGTATCAAAGTAACGGTATCCTACCATGATTCCTTCTTTGAACCGGACGGTGTCTTTTTTTCCAGGATATTCTCCAAAAATATGATCTGGCATATCTTCTAGTTTTTTACACCAAGTTGTGGTCAGTTTGCCGGAAGGATTAACTTCTCCTAATAAATTGCGTGCTAGTGCATTTCCACCTTCCATTCCTGTAAAGCTGCTGTAAAGTAATGCTGGAACTCGTTTTTGCCATTCCCCAAGCTCTATTGGACTTCCACTCGTTAATATCACTATTGTATTAGGATTCACTTCAGTAATTCCATTTATCAGTTTATCCTGTTGGTATGGTAATTTAAGATTGGGTTTGTCGTAGCCTTCACAGTCTGAACCATTCTCGTGATTAAGTCCTCCTACATAAATGACTAGATCTGCATTAGAAGCAACAGAAATAGCTTCTTTGTATAGAATCGGGTCGAATTCATCAAATTCGTTGGTAAACCAGTGACCTATAGGATATACTTTATGGTTGAGTTTATAGCCGGGAGCGTATTCAAGCTCGACTTTTCCATTGAAATGTTTGCGTATTCCTTCTAAAGGAGTAATCTCATATTTCGGCTTTAATTTGGTACTTCCACCACCACCAGCGAATTTTTCTGTGGCATTGGCTCCTATGACTGCAACCTTCTTGTAAAGTGAAAGATTCAGAGGTAATATATTATTGGAATTTTGCAATAGAATATATGATTCATCTGCTATTTTTAAAGCTGCTTTCCGGTGGGCAGGAGTAGCAAGTTTGGCCGCCATACCAGTAGTGTCATGGGAGGCTTTTCCTATGATATTTAACCGAAGCATTAATTTTAATATATTACGAACCTTTTGATTAATAGCTTCTTCTGGAACTTCTCTGTTTTTTACTTTCTCCAATAAAGGGTTGGCTAGATAATATTCTTCAAAAGCATATTTTTTATTTCGCTTGATTTCTGTTCCCATTTCAACATCCATTCCGCACATTGCTGTATGAACTGTGCTATGCACGGCGTTCCAGTCGGATACTACCATTCCGTCAAAACCAAGTTCCTTCCGTAGTATAGTATCGAGTAGGTAGGGATTTTCCGTACACCATAGTCCACGTACTTTATTGTAAGCTGCCATTACAGATAGAGCACCTCCTTTTTGAATGGCTGCTTCAAAAGCTGGTAGATAAATTTCGTGTAGAGCTCGTTCGCCTACTTCGGCACTGACTTTATACTGGTTGAACGCCTGACTGTTGAGCGCAAAATGTTTAACGCAAGAAGCTACCCCTTGCGATTGTACTCCTTGTATATATGGAATAGCAAGTTCACCGCTTAAAAAAGGATCTTCACTGAAATATTCCCAGTTCCTTCCATTTTGCAAAGAGCGGTGGATGTTTACTCCGGGAGCCAGGCTTACATGTTTGCCGCGTGCTTTACACTCTGCTCCAAGAACTTCTCCGTATAGTTTTGCCAGGTCCCGATTCCACGTGGAGGCTAATGCTGTAAGAGCTGGTAGGTAAGTACATGAATCATTATTCCATTCTGCAGAAGTCCATCCGTTGGGAATAACTTCGTGACGTACTCCATGCGGACCGTCGGAATATTGAAGGTCAGGAATTCCTAGTCGGGGCACTCCACCGCTTGAGAACATTGTATTGCCATGTAACATTCCTATTTTTTCTTCTAAGGTCATAGTTGATAAAAGATTCTCGACTTGTTTATTCTCACAGGAAGATTTACTTCCTGTGAGACATGATGACAAAAAAACGAGAATACATAAACTATATGGAATTGATTTTTTCATTTTGCCAGATTTATGTTTCAGTGACTTCTATCTTATTTTCTGCTTTCGAATTCTTGATATACTTCTGTTGGGATAGCATCTAGCCAATATGGGTCCTGTACTAATTGCTTATATAATTCTAGTGCTTCGGGATCACTTTGGAGTCGTCGGTCTGAATTTTCAGTACCTGTGTTTTCATGATTTTCCCAGATAACAGCCTTTACTCTCGGATATGCGGTTTTTATCTCGAACCATTCCCTTATCCATCGCTTGCGGTCACAACTGCCGGAATAGCCTCCTTCACTAATCATGATTGGCTTATCCGGAGAAATGGTATGGATATCCTTCATTAAAGTTAATGGATAACGTTTTTCTTCAGGGAAGGTTTCGCTTAATGAAGGAGGGTAGCAGCTGACCCCCAACCAATCTACATAAATGTCGCCCGGATAGTAATCTTTCATTTGGTTATCTGCGGTATTAGGCATGCTGACACTGTTGGGAGACCAGACAAATACATTATATGCAGTTAACCTGAGTTGTTCGGCAATGTTGTACATACGTCTCCAAGCACGTACATAGTTTTTGGTATCTCTGAAATAAGATATCCATCCACCGTTCATTTCATTCATAGGACGAAACCATATAGGGCCCATGTCCTTCACAGACTGTGCTGTGACTTCAGTGAAGTAAGCTTTGAAAAAATCGTCCAGACTACCTTGGGCAATAGGAGCTGATTTGGTAGGGGGAGTCCATCCATAAAGGAAGATACGTGATTTTCCATTGAAGTTTTTACTCCAGTATTTTTCTCTTGCATCTTGCATTTCTGCAAAATTTCGTCCTTGCTCCATATTCTGATACCATAACATAATGGATAGCTGTTTCCCGACCATTTTTTCGAATAAGGTTACCGCACATGCATCAGTAATTCCTTCTCTGTCTTCTGGATCATAAGCATATAATGGGCAGAAAGCACCATGGTAACAACCGTTTTGGGGAACGTATTTAGGATCTGTTTTATATTCTCCCATAACTTTGATTTCATCAATAGCTATTATAACTCTTTCTCCAGAAGGAGGGACTAGAACTACTTTTACATATCTGCATTCTGCTTTATTTACAGGGATAGAACTCCAAACATGTTCTGTAGGTTCAGTAGAAGTAAAGGTCGTACTGTTAGGGGCTTTTGTCCATGATTGATTATCTTTGCTGTAAGCTAAGGTGGCTTGTGAGGGTAGTTTCATACTGTAAAGTTGGTCTGCGACGGCATGTATGGCAACTTCTTCGATTGTTCTTAAAGAGCCAAGATCTATCACTACCTCTACTGTTTGATTTTCCCAACTAACAATGCAATCTTTAGGACTAGTTCCGCCAATCTCTTCATCTGTCAGTTTACTTCCGGTGCTCCAAGGAGTAATCGGGTATTGATCTTGAAAGTTTTTGTGTGCCGTAGCATTCACTTTATAAAATTTACCGGCAGCGAAGTTGACTTTAGTTTGTACAATGGGCTCATCCGGTTGATCAGGATTAAAGGTTACTTCTCCTGATTGGTAATCTTCAGCGTTGCAGGAAGCTAACGAGAGAATAAAAGCTGTAAAAATTATATTTTTGAGTCTCATATTTCTTGTTTTTCTGATTAATAATTACTGGTCAATGCAATCATATTGTTTGCAAGCGACATATCCGTTAGCAAACATAAAGTAGGCATATAGGTAATAACCGTCTTTGGAGGCTCTGAGAACTACATCACTGGCTCCTTCTATATTCTGACCGTCATTTGCTATTCCACCGTATATTTTTGTTTCACAGATTTCGATAGGGGTGGCTAGAGACTGCGTACTTAAATCATACATATAGGCGATGTCACTTCCTGTTACAGCCCATGTGAAACCATTGACTATTGTGTGGGCAACGTATGGAATATTGTTAAATTCAATGTAATCTACAGCAGTGACAGGCCCGTTAATTGAAGACGGTATTTCTTTTTTGGCTTTTATTGTATTGTCAGCGCCATTAAACCAGAGAAAATAACGTTTTTGATCTACATCATATTTGGCATAGCTAGCCAAAAAGTAATCGCTTTCTGTATTGCTTGGATTGGTGTAGATAACATCTGCTTGTTTGAACCAGGTACTGTTAACAAGAGATTTCATTTCAATAAATGTCGGAATTTGAGATTGCAGTACACCGTTTACTACCTGCCAACGTGCGAATTGAACTTTGCTATCTTTGTAAAATACGGGGGTTGTAATGAATGCGTCTTTATCCAGGTTACCTTGGATTGAGATGGACCATCCGAATCTTTCAGATCCTGCCGTGACAGCTTTATAATCGATATATTTTTGAAATTGTCCGTTGATACCATTGGCTTTCCATACAGTAAACATCGTTGTACCATTAGGGGTATAATTACAAATAAGTATATTATTTGCATTGTCTGATGTCATGTAATAATTTCCAAAATCTCCTGTAACGGTGGTACTTATATCCATTTTACCAACAACTTCTCCTGATTGATTATTTAGGTAGATGGCTTCCCCATTGCCTCTTTCATTGATAATGACATAATCGTCAAGAATACCTAAACTAGTTACTTTATTTTTACTTGTAATTCCAATTTCAGATAATTTCTTTGCCCATAATAACTTACCACTGTTAGCACGAATGCCGGCTGCAATCTTATCAGGAACATTTTTTTTAATTGTATAGGTCAGGAAATCTTTTCCGTTTTGGGCTACTACTTTTACAGTTTGTTCTTGATCGTAATTTAAAGCCATATTTTGAAGATCGGGAGTACAAGTTGCTCCATGTGCTAATGTTATCTCAGCCACCTGTTCTCCAATGTCTGCTATAGAAATAATAGAAATAATATGGTTCTTTTCATCAATTACCCCAGTAAGTCCTTTTGACGGAATGCTAAAGCGGTCTATAGTACATGCGTCGTTTTTCCGGATTTCAGCTATGATTTTATATTTTTGGCTGGTATTTGTTGTTTGATTTTTTACTGTAATATAGCAATCTTTTGTCAGGTCGAAATATCCCATTGCTGGAGATATAATGACATTATTATCTACTTTAGCACTTAACTTTACTTTTTGTAGACATTCATATGGTAATATATTATCTGATAACTTTGGATAATTATACGGAAAGACAATAGTTATAATTTGATTGGCATAGTCAATCTCACCGGGAAAATTATTTTCCGTACTATACTCATAAGGGAACGAAGCTGTGACACTATTGATTCCGTAACGTTTTTCTGTATTGCTCGTTTCTTCGGGGCTATGGCAGGCACTGATTCCTGCGAAGAAAAGGATCAGAACGATAAATGATATTATATTGTTTCTCATAATTATACTATTTGGGTTATTTCCATTCGTCATATTGTTGAATCAGAGGATTGTCTTTTAATTCTGCTGCCGGAACTGGCAATACGTATTGTTTTTTTATAAATTTTCGGTCTTCTCCATCGCAATCTACGTATTCGTAGGTATTGGAACTTCCGGTAATTTTCAATCCATGTACACGATAATTATTATACTCTATATGAGCAAGTTCCCAACGGCGCATATCCCAAAATAGGTGTCCTTCGTAGGCTAGTTCTATTTTGCGCTCATTTCTATAATCTTTAAACCATTCTTCTCCTGTTGATAATTTCTTTGGCAGATTGACACTTTTACGTTTTCGTACTTCATTCATAGCAGATTGTGCCTCTCCAATTTTATTTAGTCGATAGGCTGCTTCCGCTTTGTTTAATAAAATTTCGGCATATCGGATTTCCACCCAGGGTTGAGAACTTTTGGTGTTTTCAATATCTGTTAATTTTTCATCCATAAGTTTTCTTAAGAAATATCCGGTTGTTGTTTTTCCATAAGTGTACACTTGCTCCCTATACGGAATGAAAACCCCGTTAGTTCCGTCAATGCTGCAATCCATAGTTTTACCTTTCCATACAGAACCGCGATAAATAATAGTTGCATGAAAGCGTGGTTCCAGTTTATCATAGGGTGGCGTTTCTGTTGTAGAACCGTGCCATGTCGACCAGTCTACTTTTTTCCCATCTTTGGTTTCATACGCTTCCACCATTTCCTGAGTTGGAGTTCCCGGTGAGGCCTTTTCATAGCCATCACATGCCGGTACATAAAATTGGTCAAAGGTGTGATTAGGACCGTTTTGCTTGTTATAATCAAACTCTAGGATTGCTTCCTTATTGTTTCCTTTCCAAGCATCTTTGTAGTCATCCATTAAATCGTATATATTTAACTTGATAACTTCATTCGCTGCATCGTAAGCATCTTGCCAGCGTTTGGCATACAACATTGCTCTTGATTTAAAAGCATAAGCAGCTCCTTTGGTTATGCGGCCTTGATTATTGCTGTTCCATTCTTCGGGAAGATATTTAGCAGCGAAATCTAAGTCATCAGCTATAAATTGCCAAGTCTCTTCGGCACTGCTGCGGGCTTTGCCGCCAACCGTCGGTAATGCATCGTATAGTATTACTCCTCCGTGACGTTTAGCTAACTGAAAATATATAAATGCTCGGAAAAAACGAGCTTGTGCTTCCCAAATGTTATTTTGGTCATTAGAGAAAGTAGAATATTCTTTTTGCATTGTTAGAAATTGATTTACAAGGCGTATATGTTCGTAAGCAGATCCGGAAACACCTGCCCATATGCTGTATGAACAGCTTTCTGGAGAGATCATATTGGGATCCAATACATAATTATTCGGAATCCCGGCTCTGGCACCTATGGCATAGGAACCGTATTTTAGTGTTTCAGTCAGACTTTCAGTCAAACTTCCGGCGAACTGAACGTCACCAAATTGTCCATATTGGTGTAGGTATGGATAGAAGCTATTGATGTATTTGTCAACTGAAGCTTCGTCTTGCCAAACGATTTCGTCACTGACTGTTGATGTCTGTTTTACTCCGTCAAGCCAATCATTGCAGGAACATAGAGTAAAAGCTGACATTAGCATTAAGTATGTATATGTTGATAATCTTTTCATATGAGTGTTTTTAGAAAGTTACTTTTAATCCCAATGTGTAAGTTCTTTGTTGTGGATAATAACCATTGTTGACAGCAGGAGATTCTGGATCAATATTGTACTTGGATACCGCACTCCAAGTGAATAAGTTATATCCTTCTATATAAATTCGGAGTGCCTCTATTCCAGCTGGAATTAACCATTTTTTAGGGAAGTTATAACCTATTTGTGCTGTTTTTAGCCTTGCGTAATTACCGTTGCGATACCAAAAAGTGGAAGATATACTATTATTGGTACTGCTAGGAGTAACTTCAAGACGTGGGAAGTCGGCATTCGGGTTTTCCGGTGTCCAAGCATTAGCTACCAGAAAAAGAGGTGAATTTCCTCCTTGATAGAATGGACGGCTGAAAGAAGTGGCACCTTGTACCCATTTGGAGCCTTCGGCCGTATACACTCCTGTCAAAGCGACACTACTTCCAAGTCCCCACGAAAACAATAAGTCAAAATCAAATCCTTTCCAATTGCCGAATAAATTAAATGAACCGGTATGTGTTGGTCTGGAACTTTTCCCAAAATATCCTTGGTCTTGTTCAAGAGTAATGATACCATCTCCATTTAAGTCTTTGTATTTGATATAACCGGGAATCGCTTTGCGATCTGGAAAAGTAGGAGAATCTTCGATTTCTCTTTCACTTTGAAAGAGGCCTTCAGATATACACCCGAGTTTAGTCCCGATTTGTTTTCCGGTTAATCTTTTATATTCTGGGGCATTTTCTGCATCACCTGCATATTTAAGCCATCTGCCATACGCATAAGACCAGATAAGTTTTGCTCCATAATTAAATGAACCTATTTTGTTGTAGTGCGTCAATGTCAAGTCAAATCCTTTATAATCTGCTTTGTCCACATTCCCTGTAGAAAAATAGTATTTACCCATAGAGAGAGGATAAGAACCAGTGGTTTTTGATAATTTGTCATATTCATATTTGTAGAATACATCTACTTCCACACCTAACAGTCCATTCCATAAAGTAGCATCTAGTCCAATGTTATAATTTAAACATTGTGCCCAAGTCAAATTGGGATTACCCAATACAGATGGATAGATGGATGATTGACTGGCTCCACCAATGACGACTGAGTTTGCGTTTACAGCCATTGTGTTTCTCCATTGAAATGCACTGATACCGCTAGTTGCTGTTTTGCCGATACCAGCTCTTAATTTTAAATTGGTAATCCAAGGGATGTGGAACCAGTTTTCATTACTCATTCTCCAAGCCAATGAGACACCTGGCAGGGTTACCCAACGTTTATTCATTCCTCCAAACAAATAACTGCCGTCATATCGTAATGAAGTTTCCAAATAATACTTGTCAGCGTAATTATAATTAATGCGCCCGACAAAACCGGCAACGCGGGACTGACCGCTTGCTCCATCTATTGTTGGAGCTTTATTTTCACCGTCACCTGTCAAATTGGTGATTTTTCCCAATTCATCCAACTGTAAATAATCTAATCCGTATCCGGTGGCATTAATTGAATTCGTCTTTCGTTCCCGGGTCTCGGCAAGTAACATGATACCTACTGTGTGTTTTCCGAACTGGTTGTTATAATTAACACTTGTTTGAGTTGTGATATCATATCTTTTGGATGCAGCTTCTGCCAAACTTGCCGTATTTTTTAGTACTCCATAACTTTTCTTGTAGGTAAGGTTGGTGGTGGTTGCATCAGGCATATTCATAAGCATCACTTCATAAGGTTTACTAAGCATTTTACTCATCATGTGCACCATATCATATGCGCCTTGGAATTTGATACTTAATCCTTTTAACCAAGGAGCGTCGTATGTTAAACTGAAATTGGATTGTATGTACGAATAATTTTTCTTATTATATCCAGAATCATAGATGGAACCTAGTGGAGATACTGCAGAACCTGCCGCCAAACTAGCTACATTATATTCTTTCCCTTCAAAAGTGTATGTTTCTGGCATATAGGGTACTGCCCAGATTAGTTGAAGCGGTACATTCATATAAGCGTCCGGATCTGCAGAGAAACGAGGCTCGTCTTTATCTTCTATGCGACCGGATATTCCCAAGGATAGGCTTAACCCTTTTGCAATTTTTGCATGAATGTTAGACCGAAGGTTATATCTTCTATAATTATATTTGTCGATATTACCTTTCTCTTCTAAATATCCGATTGAAGTAAAAAAGTGTATTTTATCATTACCTCCGGAAGCTGATAGATTGTGATGTTGCCGAGTACCTGTACCACACACTTTGTCATACCAATTTGTGTTTCCCCATCCATCGACACCCTCTCTCATCTTGCGAACCATTTCGGTAGTGAATATCTCACTATCTCCTTGCATAACGCGTGCTTTGTTATACCAATAAGCATACTCGGGACCATCCAGCCACCTCTGTTGTTCTGCATTTTGACTGAAACCAATAGTTCCGGTATAGGTAATAGAAACTTTTTCTGATTTTCCTTTTTTGGTTGTGACAATAAAAGCACCATTGGCATCTAAACCGTAGACTGCAACAGAAGAAGCATCTTTTAAAACAGAGATGGATTCTATTTCATTCGGGTCAATTCCATTGAAATCTTCTGCGGTTCTTCTAATGCCGTCAATTACATATACAATTCCGCTTTGGCCGCGTACGGTAAGTGCTGCTTGGTCTGAACCTGGTTGCCCGCTTGCTTGTACTGCTGCAATACCAGACACACGGGAGCCTACCATATTGCTGACACTCATCGTCGGTGCTTTAAGTATTTCTTTGCTTGAAACACTGGAGACCGCACTAGTGAGATCGGCTCGTCGTTGTGTGCCATAACCTACCACCACCACTTCTTCAAGAGAGGCAACATCATCTTTCATGGTGATATTGATTTCTCGTTTATTACTAATTTTAATTTCTTGTGTTAGCATTCCGATATAAGAAAAAATGAGTGTCTGATTATGATTGGCATTGATTGTGTATTTACCATCAATATCGGTAATTGTACCAACGTTAGTTATCCCTTTAATAGATACAGACACACCAGGTAAGGGCTCGTCGTTACCATCTTTCACAAAACCTTTTATTACATTTTGCGCATAACTGTTAGTAATACACAAGAAGTATGTAATAATTAATAAGGCTAGTAACCTTGGGTTCCATCTGATTTTCTTCATTGCATGATAAGTTTTTAGATATTAGATTTTTAATTTAAAAGATTTTTCCTCACAGTGATTCTTCTTTCGCTAATTAACGAAAACAAAGGTATGTCCTTTTAATAAGAGACTTAAGAGGAAAAACGAAAATTAATCTTCAAAAAGCGAAAGCTATAGCGAATTGGTCTTCTTTTGGCGATATTCCAGAGGTGAACAACCTTTATATTTTTTAAAGACACGCGAGATATTATTATAATCTTTGAACCCCACCTCTATTGCTAAATCGGCCAATGGACGATCTGTCGTGAGTAATAAATCTGCCAGATGGTTACAACGACAATTCAGGATATACTGATATATAGAGGTGTTCAGTGCATTCTTGAATTTCACCTCAAAGTTTCTGCGGGATAACGGAATGTTGGCAAGCAAAGATTCTATCGTCAGGTCGGAGCTGTAATGTG
>OGHA01000667.1_pt1 | contig 18423 bp, 17 predicted proteins | sample 1571361 | NCBI WGS metagenome assembly OGHA01 (sample SAMEA2581970, study PRJEB24529) | metagenome | biome: Human gut stool | place: China | collected 2011 | reverse complement strand
TCAATTCTTATCCCGAATCTGCCATCAGCATACACTCCGGGTTCATCTGATGTTACCATACCCGGTGTTAATACAGCAAGGTCATTTACCCCCTGTATATGCTTCCACCTAAATCCATTAGGTGCTTCGTGGACATTTAAAAGATAACCAACTCCGTGACCAGTTCCACATCTGTAATCAATATTCTCATTCCACAACGGAGCTCTTGCCATTATATCAAGATTATATCCGGTACAGCCGTGAAGAAACCTTGTATTGGCAAGATTCAACATTCCCTTAAGTGTAAGCGTATAGCACTTCTTCATCTCATCTGTAACTTCACCTAACGCAATAGTTCTTGTAATATCTGTTGTTCCACGCATATATTGTCCACCTGAATCAACTAAAAGCATCCCCTCCTGCTTTAGCGTACTGCAGTTATCCTTTGAAGCCTGATAGTGCATCATTGCCGCATTATCAGCGTATGCACTTATTGTATCAAAGCTTAATTCAATGTAATCCTTTATACCACTTCTAAGATTATCAAGATATTCTGCCGCTGATGCTTCTGTTATTGTCTGTCCTGATTTAACTGCCTTCTTAAGCCAGAATATAAATCTTGTCACGGCAAGACCATCATCAATATGTACATTCTTAAGGTTGGTTATTTCTATGTCATTCTTCACTGCCTTAAGGAGAACCTCTGGATTTTCCTTTTCGACAAGTTCTATCTTATCATTGTCCTTAGCATAAAGATATAATCTTGTATTAACCCTCTTTTTATCAATAAGCACTTTATGTCCTGCTATGCTTCTTATATCCTCATATATATCATTATAAGGCTTAACCTCAACGCCAGCCTCTATAAGTTTATCTATACAGTCATCAAGCCTGTCTATATCTGTATACAGAACAGTCTTGTCCATATATACTGCCGCATATGCCATAATAACAGGATTACAATGTACATCCCTGCCTCTTATATTAAAAAGCCAGCATATATCATCAAGCGAGGCAATAATATGTACATCTGACATATTGTCTTTCATTGCACAACGCACATCAATAAGCTTATCTTTAATAGTCTTTCCTGAATACATAGTATCAAGATAAAACGCCTTGCTGTGTGGGAATTCTGCCCTGTCATTATATATTTGTTCTATGGCATCAAATGAATAGTTACAATGTGCCTTGTTAAATTCAGCCATTTTCTTAAATTCTATTCCCTGTCCTGCCTGTACACATCTTCCGTCAAATCCTATTGTCATTCCCTCTTTTAAAAGTTCCCTGCAATATTCATTGAGTGTAGGTACCCCTGCACTTCCCATTCTCATAAGCTTATACTCTGTACCGCTAAGCTGTTTCTCAGCCTGCACAAAATATCTGCCATCTGTGAAAAGTACTGCAGTGTCACTTGTTATAACTGCTGTTCCTGCTGAGCCTGAAAAGCCAGAAATGAATTCTCTTTCCTTAAAGTAATCACCCGCATATTCAGAAATGTGATAATCGCCCGTTACTACAACATAGATATCCACGCCTTTTTCTTTCATTATGCCACGTACTGCCTCAAGACGTCTGCTTATAACTATATTATTATTACTGCCATTATTCGTAGCATTATCGTAAATTATTTTATCATCAGAGATATTATCCATTTTAAATACTCCTTTTATCTATTACGGCAGTATTATCCGACTGCGGCGGACATCTTAGCGATATATTTCTCCGCCACAGCACGACTTACTGCTTAAGCATAAGTATACCATACCCTGCTGTCGATTTTGTAGTTTTTATGTTAAGTTTTGCTATCCTATTAACTTTTTATTCTCCAAAAGGGCATATAACTTGTTAAGAGCGTGCCTATCTATACGACTTACATAACTGCGGCTTATGTTTAACTTTGCCGCAAGTTCATTCTGGGTCATTTCCTTACTTCCAAACAGCCCAAATCTTCCTATTATTATCGTCTTTTCCCGCTCTGTCAATATATTATCCATATTGTCATATATGCACTTTAACTGCTCTGCTGTAAGCATCTCGCCTACATCATCTCTTGTTTCATCACCGACAACATCTATAAATGTTATATCATTGCCCTCTTTATCCGTGCCAATCGGCTCATATAAGGACAGCTCCTGCATTTTCTTCTTATCATTTCTTAACATCATCAATATTTCGTTATCTATACATTTTGCCGCATATGTCGCAAGACGGATTTTCTTATCAGGGTTAAAGGTATTAACTGCCTTTATCAGTCCTATTGTTCCTACTGATATTAAATCCTGTGTATCTTTCTCAGCACAAGCATATTTCTTAATCATATGTGCTACAAGGCGCATATTCTTCTCTACAAGTATATTCCTAGCCTCTATATCCCCATTACGGCTTCTTATTAACATCTCTTTTTCTTCCTGCTCTGATAATGGTTTCTCAAACACCTTCAAGAAAAAGCACCCCTACACATATTTCTATATTTTATGCGTAGGACACACCTTTATTGCATATCCATATAATTTATTGCATATTGCTCAAGTGTGCATCATCGGCACATAGTGCCTTTTATGCAACTGGGAATTCCTATTACATAAAAATACGCCAGTATGGACTATTCATTCATACTGACGCACATAAATCTTAATATATTATTCTTCTTTTCTTCTTAAAATGTCATATCTTTCAAGTTCTACACCAAGGTCAATATAAAGCTGCTGTTTAGGATGTGGACAACTTTCCATATCAACGCCCTTTTCGTCAGTTATCCGCTTAACTGTAACTAAAAGATTAGTTCCGTCCGGCTTCATAACTTCAATCTCCTCACCAACCGAGAACTTATTACGCTGTTCTATATTGTAAAGACCTTCTTCGTTCTTATCTCCTACAATTCCAAGATAAGTGTATTCCTTAATGTATGTGTTGCTTTCATATATCTGTGTATTTTCATCTGGCTTTCCAAAGAAGAAACCTGTTGTATACTGTCTGTAAGTACATTTGCTTATCTCTGACTTGTAAAATGGAATTCTTGACTTATAAAGTTCTGGGTCTTTTAAGAAATCATCAATTGCAAGTCTGTATGTTCTTGCAACTGTAGCTACATAAAGGGCTGTCTTCATTCTTCCCTCTATCTTAAAGCTGTCAATTCCTGCCTCTATAAGCTCTGGAATATGCTCAATCATACATAAATCTTTAGAGTTAAAGATATAAGTTCCTCTTTCATTCTCATATACAGGCATATATTCGCCTGGTCTGTTCTCCTCAACAACAGCGTACTTCCATCTGCAAGGATGTGTGCAGGCACCTCTGTTAGCATCCCTTCCTGCCATAAAACTGCTAAGAAGACATCTTCCTGAGTATGATATACACATAGCACCATGTATAAATGTTTCTATCTCCATCTCATCAGGAATATTCTTTCTTATATTCCTAATCTCATTCAATGAAAGCTCTCTTGCTGTTACAACTCTCTTAGCACCCTGTTTCCACCAGAACTGGTATGTCATATAGTTAGTATTATTAGCCTGTGTGCTTATATGAATATCTATATCGTGAAGTTCTTCCTTGGCAATTGTGAACATTCCCGGATCAGATATAATAACTGCATCTGGCTTTATAACATCAAGCTCCTTAAAATATTCCCTTGCTCCGTCAAGGTCATAGTTATGTGCAAGTATATTAGCTGTAACATACACTTTAACATCTCTTTCGTGGGCAAATTTAATTCCTTCTACCATATCCTCTTTTGAGAAATTCTTAGCCTTAGCTCTTAAGCCAAAAGCCTCTCCACCGATATATACTGCATCAGCACCAAATATAACTGCAATCTTTAATACTTCAAGACTGCTTGCTGGTATTAAAAGTTCAAGTTCCCTGCCATTATAATAATGTCCTGCCATATTATTTTCCTCCATTTATTTTTTAACGCTCAATGTAATTCCGTCTCAAATTGGTACAATTGTAGTTATATGATTCTCATTATGTGTAAGCTCATATACATACTCTCTAATTCTTGTATGTATTGTCCTGTCCCTCCTTGTGACAACATATCTGGACTCTACAAGCTCACCCTCCTGAAGTATATTATCTGTTATAAGAAGTCCGCCCTTAGGCATAAGCCTTAATATTTCAGGCAGATAATTAATATACTGTCCCTTGGCGGCATCCATAAATATAAAATCATATGGACCTTCCAGCTCTTTTAAGACTTCCATAGCATCGCCCTCTATAAGCCTTATACAATCCTCTTTTCCTGCCCTCTTGAAATTATTGCGGGCTATAGGTATTCTTTTATCATAATTCTCTATTGTATCAATTATACAACCCTCAGGCATATTCTCACTCATAAGAATAGATGAGTAACCTACTGCCGTTCCTACTTCAAGAATCGACTGTGGCTGCTTTAAGCCAAGCAGCCCCTTTAGCAGATTGCCCATCTCTTTTCTAATAATCGGGACATCGTCCTCAATTGCTTCCTTTTCGATTGTATTACAGATTGGTGAATTACCTCTATCAAGAGAATTAATATAAGCTACTATTCTTTCGTTGACAATCACCTTAGTAAACCTCTCATTAATATTTATTCACTATCACCAGTATCAGTTGTGCTGATGCCAGCTAATATCTTCATCATATCTGTTGGCTTCATACCTGTATTAAGACTGTATGTTCCCGCCTTAAACTTATCTTTATAATCAGATAACTTTACCTGAAAATAAAATATTTTCTCATCACTAATAAGACCTTTTTCATATAACTGGCTGGCTAACCTCTTAGCTGTTACACCATCAGCTATTGTCACTTCAACCACTTTGGCATTATCAACTGTGTCCACCGACTTCTCATTAAATATATTGTTACCAAATGTATAGGCTTTTGTTCCAAACATAACAACCACTACTACAGCAATTGCAATAAACAATGCATTAAGTGACAATGAAACAACCATTCTTATAGATTTATTATTCATAATCAAATATCCATTCCCGTCCGACTAAATATAGTTATGATGATTAATTATTCAAGAAATCAACATCGAATTCAATTGTCTCAACTACAGTTCTGCATATATCCTGAACCATACGGCACAGACAGACCTCAGACAGCAGATATCTGTTGACCATATCCTGTCTTCTCATATCTGCATATCTGTTATTAAGATCCTCCTGTGCGGCAAATATATCATCAACCTTACCACTATTCTGTATATCAAAATTCTGTCTTCTGAACTCATCAATACTTCTCTTTAAATTAGGGTCTTTATCTATAATAGCCTCTAGTCTTTTATATTCAATATATTCAGGGCTTTCTTTTATAGCTTTGCTTAGTTCAAGCTTTAACTGCTCAATTCTCTGCATTAATATCTCCCATTATAACTGATTACATCTGAGCTTCCATAATAATTGGAAGAATAACTGGATTTCTCTTCATCTTCTTCCACAAATATTCGCTGAGATCATCTTTGATAATGTTCTTAATCTTACTCCAGTCAGTGATATTCTTATCAAGACATCTAAGAACAGAATCTGTAACTATAGCTCTTGCCTCATCAAGCAGTTCTTCTGCCTCTCTTACATATACAAAGCCTCGAGTTACAATATCCGGTCCTGCAACAAGCTGTCCTGTATACTTCTCAAGTGTGAGAACAACAATTATAATACCATTCTCTGCAAGATTCTGTCTGTCTCTTAATACAATATTACCTACATCACCAACACCAAGTCCATCGACAAGAATAGCTCCTGTGTGAACCTTTCCAACGATTGCAGCCTTCTCATCACTAAGTTCAATAACATCACCAGATTTGGCTATAATAACATCTTCCTTATCATATCCAAGTGACATTGCAACTTCCTTCTGTGCTATAAGGTGTCTGTATTCACCGTGTACTGGTATAGCATACTTTGGCTTAAGAAGTGAATATACAAGCTTTATCTCTTCCTGACAGGCATGTCCAGATACATGTGTATCCTGGAATATAACCTTAGCACCCTTCATTCCAAGTTCATTTATAACTCTTGCTACAGACTTCTCATTACCAGGAATAGGTGTTGATGAGAATACAACACAGTCCCCCGGCTGGATAGATACTTTTCTATGAAGATTAGCTGCCATTCTTGAAAGGGCAGCCATTGACTCACCCTGACTACCTGTTGTAATAAGCACAATCTGTTCAGGTGTGTAATTCTTCATAGTCTCTGTCTCTATAAGAGTGCCATCTGGAATATGAAGATATCCAAGATCCTCAGCAACATCTATAATATTGACCATACTACGGCCTTCTACACATACTTTTCTTCCATATGCAACTGCCGCATTAATAATCTGCTGTACTCTGTCTACATTAGAAGCAAATGTTGCAATTATAATTCTGCTGTTCTTATTATCATTAAATATCTTGTCAAATGTACTTCCTACAGTTCTCTCTGACATTGTAAAGCCCGGTCTTAAAGCATTAGTACTATCGCACATAAGTGCAAGCACGCCCTTCTTTCCAAGCTCTGCAAATCTCTGTAAATCTATTGGTTCACCATTAACTGGTGTATAATCAACCTTAAAGTCACCTGTATGGACAAGAATACCTGCTGGAGAGAATATTGCAAGTGCAGCTGCATCTGCAATACTGTGGTTAGTTCTTATAAATTCCACCCTGAAATCACCAAGAGTAACTGACTGTCCATATCGTACAACTTTTCTTTTAACTTCACGAAGCATATTATGTTCTTTTAGCTTAGACTCTATAAGTCCCATTGTAAGACGTGTAGCATATATAGGAACATTAACCTCCTTTAATACATAAGGAATTGCTCCGATGTGATCCTCGTGGCCATGTGTAATAACAAATGCTTTAACCTTATCAATATTCTCCTTAAGATAAGTAACATCTGGAATAATAAGGTCAATACCAAGCATTTCTTCTTCTGGAAAGCTTAAACCGCAATCCACAACAACAATACTGTCATCGTATTCGATGGCAGTTATGTTCATTCCAATCTGTTCAAGGCCTCCAAGTGGAATCACCTTAACAGAACCGACATTTTCTTTTTTCATTAAGCACCTCATTCTTTATTCAATTATATAAGTTCAATATCATCATCCATAAGTTCCGCAAATATTCTGCTGATTGCATCAAATTCTGTATCGTCCTCAACAAATTCATATACTGCATCTGCATCTGCTTCACTTGATGTATCTTTTAAAATGTAACATTGTGCATCTGTATCTTCTTCATCAGAAGAATCTGTTACTAATAAATAATTAACTCCATTCGCTCTTGTCTCTTCAATAATATATAATTCAACATTCTCGTTATCATCTGTAACAAATGTGAGCTTTTCCATATTAATTATAACCACCTTTATTAATTCATTTACCTGCCTGCATTAGCCTGACAGTCAAGATAACCTTGTAATATAAACACAGCAGCAATCTGGTCAATAACTGCCTTTCTGTTCTCTCTTCTTACGCCGCTTTCCATAAGTGCCTTCTCTGCTGAAACTGTTGTAAGTCTTTCGTCCCACATAATGACTTCAAGCCCTGTTCTTCTCTCAAGATTCTTAGCAAACTCTTCACAGGCTATAGCTCTCTCACCTACAGTATTATTCATATTCTTAGGGTGTCCGACAACTATCTTCTCAACGTCATTCTCCTCAATAATAGCTTCTATTCTGGCGTATGTCTTTCTAAGCTTATTCTCTTCTTTTCTTGTGATTGTCTCAACAGGCTGTGCTGTAATGCCAAGTGCATCGCTTAACGCCACGCCCACTGTCTTTGTTCCATAATCCAATCCAATTATTCTCATAACTTAATTATAAACCCTTACCCTCTATGAAGTACTTGATAACCTCTTCTACAAGTTCATCTCTTTCTACCTTCATAATAAGGCTTCTTGCATTGTTATGACTTGTAATATATGTTGGATCTCCTGACATAATATAACCTACTATCTGGTTAACAGGGTTATATCCTTTTTCTTTTAATGCAAGATATACTTGTTCAAGTATTCCTTCTACTGATATTGTCTTTTCTGGCTGTGTTCTAAAAAATTGTGTATTATTATCTATCATATCTACCACGTCCCTTTCGTATACCTTATTATAATATAACATATCATCAAATAAAACAAGAGAAAAATCAAAAACCACCATCTGATGAATAACATAATACTATCATTCATCAAATGGTGTTTAATTTGTTATACGATATAATCTTCCACTTAATATATCAACATTTAATTCAATGCCGATACGCTGTTTTCTGGCATAATTCCTACTGATATATTAAGATTTCCATTTCTTACCCTTAATTCGTCAATGAAATCTTTTTCTGCATCATCATTTTTTAATCTGATTTCATATGTAAGCTCATACATTGTGCCCATATTAGTTGTCTTAACTTTATTTAATCTGTTCTCAGACGTGTATTTATCAAACAGATCATCAAATACCGAATTATAGTTAAGGCTTTCTGGAATAACAATTTTAAGCTGCTTACGTCCTTCATTCCTATCTGCAAAACCGAATGCTGATATAAGTATTAATAGCAAAAGCATAACTGCTGTAAATGCTGCTGCAAATGTTACATATCCAAGACCACAAGCAAGACCTGCTGCCATTGTAAAGAACACAATTGAAATATCCTTAGCACTTCCCGGTGCACTTCTGAATCTTACAAGTGCAAATGCTCCTGCCATCGAAAATGCTCTTGCAACATTGCTTCCCACAAGAAGAATAACAACTGATACAACCGCTGGAAGCATTAAAAGACCAATTATAAAATTCTTCTGGTAACCTTCTTTTTTGCAGATGTACATATATACAATTGCAATAATAACTCCCATTACGATTGATGCACCTAAAGATATTGCCGCCTGGCTGATATTTATTGAATTATCCGCTGTTGATGTAAATATTGATTCAAACATAATATTGCTCCTTTTAATTTATACTTTTGTTATTAGATACATATTGCACTTTTTCCATACTGTCCATACTGACAGCCATATACATTACCGTATTCCTTTGCATATTCATTAGGTGCTATCTGGTTACTCAATTTCTCTGTATCTTTATCATAACCTTCAAGCACATATCTTTTATATTCTGTTCCATATTTAGAGAATGAAACAGGATATATATGCAGATCCGAAAGACATCTTGTAAACCACATCGGTACTGCACCGCTTATTTTAATCTCCATAAGATACAATCTGTCAGGAATAAGCTTGTTGCCATAGCTTCCGCTCTCAAGCCTTACATCGCCTCTCCTTGTTGTTATATTAGTATCAAATGTAACTCTGAAATCACCATCATTTTTTTCAAAATAAGCATACCTGTCATATGAAAGATATACCTTTGGCTTTAATGTATACATTTTCTTAAAATAATCAATCTCTTTAAGCACCTGTGTGTTAATACATTGTGTGTCACTCTCAGGATACACATCACTTTCCATATACTTATATGCGTCTTTTAGTACAATTGATGTTCTGCGTTTATTAACAATACCATTATATTTCTTCTTAATCTAAAGAAGTACCTTGTTTTCTCCACAAGGAGTACCATAGCTTCTCATTCTGAGTTTCTCCTTGTATACAGGCTTCTCAATTGAACTTCTTATAAGCCTGTTGTCATCAGTATCATAATAAATGTTACATATACTATAAAATTGTCCATTAAGATTATATTTATCCGGCTCCATATAATCATTTATTCGTTCAAGCAGCCTTCTGAAAGTGTGTTCATCAAGTATATATTTTTTCTCATATCTGTTAAATACTTCAATCGCCATACACTGGCCTCCAATCTTTCCTGCACATCTTAATATCCTCTGCAAGTTACTTCACAACGCGTTTTCCTGTGAACAATTGTATATTACTTGGAAATTGTGACCAAATGATGTAAAAAGTAAGTAAAAAATGTGATATTGCTGTGTATTCTGGTATTCGCAATCTTAATATCCCAACGTCTTAATTCTTTATGACTATATGAAATCACTCTGTCTTCTAAATATATCCATACAACTATATAAAGAAACAAAAAAATCCGGCAGTACACTGCTTAAACGCAACATACTGCCGGAGTATTTATAAGTATTAATCTTAATTCAACTGCTCACTAACTGGTCCATTCTGCCAATTAATATATACATTCTAGTAACCTGCCGCTGGTGCGAAGGTTTCCTTAACTGCACAATACTTGTCAGCAAGGCATACAAGCCAGGCTTCCCTGCACATAGGCGGAACTACTGTAAGAGGAAACATATGTCTTGAGATTATATTTCTTTCTATATCGCCAAGATTATATTCCTTCTCTGCATTCCTTAGTGCTGTTGCAGGGTGTGTAAAGCCGTGGAAATGATGTCCCTTTCTCTTTATGTGCCAGTCATATAAGAAATAATCATGTAAAAGTGCTCCTCTTATAAGTGCTTTCTCATTCACCTTTAAATGAAAGAATTCTGCAAGCTTAAGACTTGCTCCTGCCACACCTACACTATGTTCATATACTGTTGTTGAACCATGCTGTATAGCATTCTTCTCGTGTGCAAGATTGCCTTCCCGCTCTAATTCAGAAAGCACAAAATTAAAAAGCTGCTGTCTTTCTTCTGATAACTTCAATTCTTTCTCCATTCTGATACTCTGCCATTAAGCTTCATATCATATTAATATCCTACATACAATAAGTCACTTTATATGAACAGGAAATTCAAGTTAGTCTATGTGAACCTTTCGTCCCATTCGGCAACATTATAACACACATATATTCATATAACAATATATTATTATACAATATTTATACAATATGTACGTCCATCTGGTTAAATGGAATTTCTATTCCATTCTTATCAAATTCTGACTTATATTTTTCAAGAAGTGCAAATCTTGTATCCCAGTAATCTTCTGTCTTTACCCACGCTCTTGTCTCAAGTGTCACACAGCTTTCATCAAGGCTCTTTACTATAACCTTTACTTCCTTATCTTTAAGGATTGAATTATCAGCCGCAAGAATATCATTTAATATATTCTTGGCAAGCTTTAAATCAGATGAGTAGCCTATAGACATCTCAATATCAAGACGTCTGTTATCTTCTGCACCTACATTTACAATATTAGAATTAGATAATGCACCATTAGGAAGCATTACAACCTTATTATCAGCTGTTGTGAGCTTAGTATAAAGAAGCTCTATAGTTCTAACAGTTCCCTCAAGATTACCAACTACTATATAGTCACCAACCTTAAATGGTTTAAATATAAGTATAAGCACTCCGCCTGCAAAGTTAGAAAGTGAACCCTGTAATGACATACCTATTGCAAGAGCCGCTGAACCAAATACAGTTACAAGTGAAGTTGTCTGTATCCCAAGTTCATCAATAACCATAAGTATAAGCACTGAATAAAGTGCAAATCTTATTATTGACATTGTAAAATTAACAACACCTGGGTCTAAGCTTCCTTTATCAAATACTTTCTTTAAGAATTTCATACAAAGTGCTATTACTTTCTTACCAACAAACCATATGATAATAGCGAATAAAATCTTCCATATTCCAGTAAGTCCCCAGTGTGTAATCTGTTCAACTATACTTGTTATCTGCTCCATAACACATATGCGTATATCGTAAACACCTTATCTTTCATATTTACTAATATACTTTCTCCTCTCTTTATAATATTGCTGGTTCTCATATTATCCATTTTTTTAATTTCCAATGTCAGGATTATATGTCTGTCCTGTCCCCATATGTTCCAGTTTATTTTTTAAGCTGACTTAACCTAAGCTTCATTTCCTCGTCTATTCTTTCGCTTTCCTTAACTGCTTCTAAAGCTTTCTTCTCAGCTTCCTTTCTTGCATTCTGTGCAAGCCTTAAGCTTTCCTTGGCTTCCTTCTCAGCATTTGCCGCCCTCACAGCCTCTTCTTCCGCCTTATCAGCAAGTTCTCTTGCTAAATCAACTCTTTTTTCTGCTTCAACCTTAGCCGCCTTAGCTTCATTTTTAATCTGGATTTCTTTAATCTCAATATCAGTATATGGTTCATACTTATATACAACCATTGCTGATGCTGGTATATCAACAAACATCTTATACCTATCATTGCTGTCAGCTTCAACCGCTGACTTCACAACAACAGCTGCCACCTTGCCATCACCGCCATATTCCTCATTGTCACTGTTAAATACAAGCTTGTACTTTCCAGCCTTAGGTACATTTAACTCATAAGCCTTTCTTTCAACCGGAGTGAAATTAACTGCCACTATGTCCATATCATTATCTGACGAATATCTTGCATATGAATAAACTGTTAATTCTGCATTATAATTATCAACCCACTCAAAACCATCTGATGAGCTGTCTGCCTCATACATTGAATTATCTGTTGTATACAATGTGTTGAGTGCCTTTATATATGCTTTCATCTGCTTATACGCCGGTTCTTCAAGTCTGCTTAAAATCTGCATTTTATCATCATCTACAGACACTAATGCGCCTGTATCATTGCCATAAGACACACATACTGGTCCTGGGTAAGTATATATATATCCTAATACTGCCCTTATATCAGAAAGTCTCTGCTTATCGTCATTGCCAGATACCATTGCATATAAAGTATCATCTTTTAATGCCTCGTAAGTAAGGTTGGTAATAAAATGTTCCTTATAATGATATAACATTTCATAAGTAACCCTGTTATACATTCCCTTTCTAAACAATGGATCCTGCTTTACAAACTCAAAGAATTCCTCATTAAAGCCATCATTTAACTTATAATCAAAACCAAGACTGTCCTCATTATCATTATTTCGTGTAACGTCTGACCACAAGCTCTTTTCATCTGCTATAGTTATCACGCCGTCATTTCTCTTATGGACATATTCATTCATCTGCTTTATGAATTCTATTGCATCAAGATTTTCATTGCCGCCATACATATTAGGCGTCCATTCGCCAGGATTCTTGCCATAATCAAGATATAACATAGTTGCTGTGTCTGTAATCTTAATTCCGTCTATATTATATTCATCAAGCCACATAGCTATAGCTGATATAAGGAAGCTTCTTACCTCGCCCTTCTCATAGGCAAATGTTGTTATATTCATCTGAGGCTTTTCAATTATCCTTGGTTTAAGATAACCATAACAGTCACCACCATCATAATTAACTATACTTCTTATATCAATGCCAAAATAAGCTGCGTTAAAATCAATAATTACACCTATTCCGTTATTATGAAGTTCCTTAATCATATGCTTGAAATCTGTAGCTGTTCCATACTGTGATGATGGTGCATAATAACCTGATGCACCATAACAATAACCTGTCTTTTCAAAAATACTGTCACTGCCCTTTATAAGAACATAAGTATATCCTGTATCTTTAACATACTCTGTAATATATCTGGCTATATCCATATAATTAACCTTAGCCTTATTCACAGGAATATTATCATATGCAATCTCAAGTATAGACAAAGGCTTATTAACACCCTTTATCTGTTTTCTTTGCTTTACCCATTTAACATTATCTTGTACAGCCTGTGGCTCACCTGTTACAGAGTGTGCATCTGCGTACTGTGTAATCTGTCTGGCATACGGATCAAGCTTTAATACAGTATTAGTACCTTTGAACTTTATCTCATACATATATTCCTGTCCAGCTTCAAGTTGTGGAATGAATATTTCATATATACCATTGTCGGTAATACGCTCCATCTGGTATATCCTTCCATCCCAGCTATTAAATTCGCCTACAACACTTACTCGTAACGCATTAGGTGCCCATGTTCTAAAAAGCACACCTGAAATGCCGTCTTTTTCGCACACCTTATTACCAAGAAGGTTATATGCATTGTATTCAGTTCCTGCTGCGAACTTGTTGAATATAACTTCTGACTTATCAAATCTGCCAAATGAATATGGGTCACGTAATCTTGTAATATGCCCATTCTTATCTTCAATATTAAGAACATATTTAACATTTTTCTTAATCGGTATTAATGCCGCAAAAAATCCAGCATCATCAACTTTTTCAAGTTGTATGGCTCTTTTTCTTTCACTTACTGATACACTTACAGATACAGCATCCGGTCTGAACACCTGTATAAGATACCCCTCTTTTACAAGGTGACCGCCTAATATACTGCAAGGCTGACTGCTTTCCGAATACACAATTTCTTCAATCGCAGGCCAGTCCATAAGCTTATATAACTTATTATCCATACCCTTCTCCATTTCTATGGCTGTTTCTTATGCCATACGGTTCATCCACTGTTCAAACAACTTAGTCCATTCATATACTTCCGGCTGATAATGCTTGCCACCTTTTGTAGCAGTTTCTTTAGTTCCAAGTCCCAATCCATGACAGCCATCTGGAAATACATGATATTCAAACTTAACATTATTCTTTCTTAATGCTTCTACAAACAAAAGTGAATTCTCTAATGGAACAGAATTATCATCAAATGTATGCCATACAAAGCTTTCCGGTGTATCTTTAGACACCTTATTCTCTAATGATGTATCATCTATATATTTATCATAGTTTTCACCAAGCAGCTTTACAAACGAATCCCTATGTGAATTTTCCCCAGCTGTTATTACAGGATAACCTAAAAGAAGTCCATCCGGTCTTACATATTCCTTATCACATCCCAGGTATTTTTTTGCAAATGATGCAACCATATCACCACTCCACATAGTACCAAGACATGCCGCAAGATGTCCTCCGGCTGAGAAGCCTGCAAGTATAATTCTGTCAGGATTAACATCCCATTCCTTAGCGTGATCCCTTACCCACTTAACTGTATAAGCCGCTTCATATACCTGTGTCGGATATACATATGGTGCAAGGCTGTATCTTAATACTACCGCATTATACCCAAGATCCAGCATTTTAATAGCCATAGACTCGCCGTCTCTTGGTGAATGATGGTCATATCCACCACCTGGACATATTATAACAAGTGGTCTGTTAAATGGGTCCTGATAATCCGGGTACATTTCTTTAATATATGTTGTTATTGTTGCTTTTTTATCCGGTGTCTTTAACCCAAGTTCCTCATATGGAAGTTCAATATCGTATACTTTATGTAACATAATAATCCTCTTTTCCATTCTATATTCTTTACATCTATTTTGAACCATATACTTATTCTTCAATCTTATGTATAAACAATCCACTTCTTAACTTAGGCTCAAACCATGTAGACTTTGGTGGCATAAGCCTGCCCGCATCGGCTACTGCAAAAAGCTCTGCTATGGAAGTTGGATACATTGAAAATGCCAGCACGCAATCAGTATGACATCTTTTCTCAAGCTCCAAAAGTCCTCTTATTCCGCCAACAAAATCAATTCTCTTGTCCGTCTTAGGGTCATGTATACCAAGTACAGGCTCTAACAGGTTATTCTGAAGTATTGCAACATCAAGCCCATCTACAGGATCATCTGATAATATATCCTTCTTAGCCTTAAGCTTATACCACTTCTCATCAAGATACATTCCAAATTCCGCCTTATAAGCCGGTTCTACTGCTGCAGCACTTTCTTCTATTTCAAACTTTTCTTCTATCTTCTTAATAAATTCTTCTTTACTGTAGCCATTAAGGTCTTTTACAACTCTGTTATAAGGCATTATCATAAGTTCTTCATCTGGGAAAAGAACTGAAAGGAAATAATTAAATTCCTCCTCACCTGTATAATCAGGGTGTTCTTCCCTTCTCTTTAAACCGACCTTAACTGCTGATGCCGCCCTGTGATGTCCATCTGCTATGTAAATATCATCTATTCCTGCAAATGCTTTCTCAATATTTTCTACTGACTGTGCATTTGAAATCTTATACACCTGATGTCTTATGCCGTCTGGTGAGGTAAAACTGTAGAGCGGCTTTGTTTCCTTGGCTTTGGCTACTTCGTTTCTTATAACCTCATCAGCCCTGTAAGCAAGGAATATAGGTCCTGTCTGTGCAGAACATCTGTCAACGTGGTTAATTCTGTCCTGTTCCTTATCAGCCCTTGTATTCTCGTGCTTTTTAATAACATTGTTATTATAATCATCTATGGAAGCACAGGCAGCTATTCCGGTCTGTGTTCTGCCATTCATTGTAAGCTCATACACATAATATGCCTTATCTGTATCAGTAATAAATGTACCATCTGCAATTCTGCTATCCAAAAGCTCCCTTGCCTTGTCATACACACAGTCAGCATATGTATCTACACTGCTGTCAAACTGTGTCTCAGCCCTGTCTATCGCAAGAAATGACAATGGCTCACGTTCTACTTCCTTTAACGCTTCCTCTCTGTTGTATACATCATAAGGAAGTGCCGCCACTCTGTCTGCAACCTTTTCATCTGGTCTTATACACTCAAATGCTTTAATAACCGCCATACTGCCTCCAATCTGCCCTTCATAACAGGGCTTTATCTTATTTTATACTTAATTATCTTATTCATATTAATATTACGCATATCAATAATCTGCATAATATATTATATGAATACATAAGTAACATCACTTTACCTTATGGCTGATATGTAATAATTCGTGTGCCTTGTGTGATAATGGTTCTCCAAAATAATCTTTGTAGCACTGTATTACTGATGGATTTTCGTGTGAAAATCTGAGATTATTCACTTTATCAAGTCCATAAAGTACCTTGCTTCTATTAGCAGCTTTGTTATCATCATCTTTAATAGGCTGTCCACCGCCATTAATACATCCGCCCGGACAAGCCATAACTTCAACGAAGTCATAATGTGCCTTGCCTGTTGCAATAGCATCCATAAGCTTTCTTGCGTTAGAAAGACTGCTTGCAACTGCAACCTTAAGTATATTGCCATTAATTGTGAATTTAGCTTCCTTCCAGCCGTCAAGACCTCTTACGCACTGGAATGCATCAGGTTCTGGATTAGTCTTATTAACAAGATAATAAGCACTTCTAAGTGCAGCTTCCATAACTCCGCCTGTAGCACCAAATATAACACCTGCTCCGCTTCCTACACCTAATGGATCATCAAACTCTTCTTCCTCAAGCTCCTGAACCTTTATAAAGAAAGACTTTAACATACGTTCCACTTCTCTTGTAGTAAGAACTGCATCAACATCTTTACCATTATCCCATGTACATTCATCTTTCTTGGCAAGACAAGGCATGAGTGATACGCAGAATATTCTTTCAGGCTCTACGCCCAGCTTTTCTGCATAATATGACTTAGTCACCGCTCCAAACATCTGCTGTGGTGACTTTGCTGTTGAAAGCCTGTCCGCATACTGAGGATATTCCTTCTTTATAAAGTTGACCCAGCCCGGACAGCACGATGTAAACATTGGAAGTCCTGACTCCTTAATCTCTGGAAGTCTTTCAAGAAGTTCGCTTCCCTCCTCCATAATAGTAAGATCTGCTGAAAATGTTGTATCAAATATGTAATCAAAGCCAATCCTTCTAAGTCCTGCAACAAGTCTTTTGGCTGTTGCGAAATCTTTAGAAAGTCCAAAGCCTTCACCCCACGCTGTTCTTACAGCTGGGGCTATCTGAACGACTGTTATAATATTCTCATCTTCAACTGCATCAAGAACACGGCCTACATCATCTCTTTCCCTTAATGCACCTACTGGACAGTTCACAACGCACTGTCCACAAAGAGTACAGTTAGTCTCCTGAATAAGTCTGTTCTTAGCCACATTCACAGTTGTTCTTGAACCTGTATTAACTACGTCCCATACGTGCATACCCTGAACATTATCACATATCTGCACACAACGCATACATTTAATACATTTGTTATTCTCTCTTATAAGTGGAAATGTCTTATCCCATTTATTCTTTTCAAGAATAGAGTCATAAGGCATCTCAGATATATTAAGTTCATTGGCAAGTGACTGTAATGTACAGTTACCGCTTCTTACACAGGAAGCACATTCATAATCGTGCTGTGAAAGTATAAACTTAACATTAGTCTTTCTTGTTGTACGTACCTTTCTTGTGTTAGTACGGATAACCATACCTTCCTGAACAACATTATTGCACGCCGTAACACATCTGTCCTGTCCCTCAACCTCAACAACGCACACACGGCACGCACCTATTTCATTAACTTCCTTAAGATAGCAGAGTGTAGGTATCTCAACGCCTACTTTTCTTGCAGCTTCAAGGATAGTTGTACCATCTTCTACTGATATAGCTATACCATTAATTGTTGCATTTACCATTGTTCTTCTCTGCCTCCTCTGAATGCTCCAAATCCAAAATGGTCACATCTTAGACAGCGTCCAGCCTCCTGACACGCTTCCTCACAAGAAAATCCATATTCGATTGGCTCAAAATCATTCTTTCTTTCTGCCGCATCTCTTAACGCAACCTCAACTCTTCCCCCGGCGAGCTTGCAGTCATCGCTGGCTTACGGAATTTCCACATCACATGTAATCTCGTGGTTAAATCCTAAATATTCATCTATATTAGC
>OGHA01000650.1_pt1 | contig 18679 bp, 18 predicted proteins | sample 1571361 | NCBI WGS metagenome assembly OGHA01 (sample SAMEA2581970, study PRJEB24529) | metagenome | biome: Human gut stool | place: China | collected 2011 | reverse complement strand
CTTCGGGCGGTATTTTTGACAGCAGCCGCCCCATCTGCTCGTTGGTTCTCTGCAATTCAAATATCTTCTGATTCGCTTTCTGCACCTTTAGTTCCTGCTCGTACTTTTCATCACGCATACGCCCCGCATAGTCTGATTCCTGCCCAATTCTCTCTTTCAAACTGTCGATATACGCCTGCTGTTTCCCGATTTCCTTAGAGAATTTCTCCACGTCTGGCAGCCATGCAGAGAGTAAATCTAACGCTTTATCCCTTTTCTTCCCTGCGTTAAAGGCGTTGATGTCGGATAGGGCAGACACGATTTCTTCATACTGTTTATCAAGCCTGCCGCCTAATTTATAGAGCCATGTGGGGACGTGTTTCCGCTTGGTTTCCATTGAGGACTGCCCCCGTTCAAGCTGATTCCACCGTGAGGACATCCGCTCATGGTAGGCGGTCTGCCACTCGGATAATGATTTCTGGTTGCCTAAGATAGCTTTCGCTGACAGCTTATTGTCTGGCGTAATCGGCACAAAGCAGAGGTGCATATGGGGCGTTCTCTCGTCCATATGGACGACAGCGGAGAGGATATTCTGCTTTCCAACACGCTCCGAAATGAAGTCAAGAGCCGTCTGGAAATACGCTTTTTGTTCTTCGGGCGGTAACTGGTTCATAAATTCTGGTGAAGCTGTGATGAGCGTTTCCACCATCATCACGCTGTCTTTCCTTGTCCTGCACCCCGCTTCGGCTACCATGCGGTTAATCTCTTTCTTGTAGGTGTACTTTGGTGGTGCTATGAGATGGTAATTGTTTTTAGAGCGTTCCATATCTATATCTGGGTTGCTTTTGTAGGCTTCTTTCTTCCGCTCGTTGTGGCGTTCACAAGCCGCAACGCCGCCCGCTTTTCGTTTCTGGAAACGCAGGATTGCATAAGGCATAGGCGGATTCCTCCTTTCTTTCGGCGGGTGACCGTCCTTTGGGGTGACAGCGGTGACGGTGGTGACAGCAGTTTTGGGATACCCCCTGCCGACTGCCGCAACTGTCACCCTCACCCCCTGCATGACGGTCATGTCGATGATGACGGTGTTTTTGGGATACCCCCCTCGCAAGAGCCGTCACCGTCATGCCGCCATTCTTTTATCCGAAGCCGTAAGGCGTAGGATAGCAGGGCACAGCCCTGCCTTAAGGGAGTCCAGAGGGAACGTCTGGCACACGACTTTGCAGGGCAAAGTGTAGTGTGTTACACCCTGTAAACGCAGTCGGAAAAATCGGAATGATTTTTCTGACCGCAGGGGTGGTTTTACACGACCGAAAAGGGCGAGTAAATCTCACGCCTGCATTTTGCGTTTACGGGGTGTTCTCCCGTAGGGATGACAGCGGCAGGGTATCCTAAAATCACTGTCACCACCGTCACTGCTGTCACCCGCAGGGCAGAGCCGCCAGCTTTACATGGCTTTAAGCGTCAATGACAGTAACAGGGGGGTATCCTAATATCGCTGTCACCACCATCACCGCTGTCACCCGCCCTCCTTGCAAGGGCAATCCGCCTGCCGTCTTTCCTGCGGCTGTACTGGTAGCAGATACGGTTCTCGCTTAAAAATGTGGTGCGGTATTCATTCAGCCATTTCGTAATCACCGTGGGTATGGTTTCCGTTTCCCCCATAGCGGCTAACAGTTCCGTTGCCGTGCCTATCCATTCTTCCTTATCCCTCATAAAATCCACCAACCGAAAAAGGACATCTGGTATCGTTTCTTTCGCAAGCTGCTCCTGCGTTTTCCGCTCCACAAGCTCCCAACGGCAATCACGGAAACGCAGCGTGTATTCCTGATAAGGCGTGTCCCTGCCCGTCACATACAGCTTGGCGGTGTCAGACGCACGTTTCTCCTTTTCCAGAACAAAGGTAGCGTCCGCACTCCCCGTTAATCCTGTCGTCCCAGACACCTTGTTGAACACGTCGCTGTCATTCTGCTTTCGGATGTGGTGTACGACAATGACCGCCAGAGAGTGCCTGTCGGCAAAGTCTTTGATGAGGGAGATGTCCCCATAGTCGCTTGCATAGGCATTGTCTTTTGAAGCTGTACGGACTTTCTGCAAGGTATCAATGACAATGAGCCTGCTGTCTGGGTAATCTTTCAGATAATCTTCAAGCTGCACGATAAGACCGTCTGACAGCTTGCAGCTTGCCACGGCAAAGTGGAGCCGCCCGCTTGCTTCGTCCGTCAAACGAAATAACCTGTCCTGTATGCGGCAGAACGTGTCCTCAAGGCAGAGGTAAAGCACATCGCCCTCCATTGTCGGCATATCCCATAAAGGGATTCCCTGCGACACGCATAAGCATAGCTTCAGCATGAGCCAGCTTTTGCCTATCTTCTGTGAGCCGCAGAACAGCGATAAGCCTGTCGGGATAAGGCTGTCCACCACAAAGGATGGTTTCTCAAGCGGTTCATAAAGGAGCGTTTCGGCGTTGACTGTCTGTAACTTCTGCATGGCTTTCCTCCTTTCGGGCGGTGTCTTTGTTTTCGTTGCACATAGGCGTTGACCTCCTTAAAAATAGATTTACTCCCACGGAAAAAAGTGAGAGTATGTAATGCCGCCAATCCCACACAAATAAAAAACAGATTTCTTTTTCGGGCGGTGTCGGTCACGGTTGGAGATATTTCTTCAATTTCCGCCTTTACTTTCTCCTTTGCAATCGCAACAGATTTCTGTATTGCCGAAGCGGTGCAATGCTCCATAGCGGCGATTTGGTAAAAATTGAACTCATACTCGTAGTAGAGCAGGAAACGCCGCCTTTGTATCTCTGGAAGGCTCCCAACCGCCTTATAGAGCGTTTCATTCCGTTCTTCCTCAACCATGCGTTCATCAAGGCTCTTAGGCACACGCAACGCCCGTCTGTAAAGGGTTTCGTCCCATACCTCGTTAAACTCCCTGTGCCGCTCGTCCCATTAGAAAAGATTCCTGTTCCTGCGCTCCATCTGCCGAAACTCCATAAAGAACTGTTCCGACACTTCCAACTCGTGGGATTTGCCCTGCCCGTCCTTAAAGCTGATAAAATACCTTGTGCCGCTTTCCGTGGATTCCTCCCGAAGCGTGTATGCCTTAACCCTGTATGCCATCCTGTTGTCCTCCTGCAAAAAATGAGTGAGGGGATTTCCATCCCTCACCCAGTAGCCCGCAGGATGGCAGGCTGTTTTAGAAGCTATAAAATTTTCCGCAGCTTCTTCCGCAGATGGTCTAACCTCGCATAGATGGCACCAGTCGTCAAATGCACAAGCGGGGCAATCTCCTTTGTGGAATACCCCTGCATTTTCAGCAGGACGATTTTCAAGGTACGCCCGTCCACCGTGACTAATACTTGATAGAGATTTTCGCTCTCAATCTCTTCCAGTAACTCCGCAACCGTACCCACTTCCGCCTGCCGCTCCCTGCCTGCCATGTCCTCAAGATATTCCGCAACGTCATTCGTCCATCGGTAAAACCGCCTGTTGGAATTGAAGTCTGCCCTGTCCGCCATGCGTATCTGCTCAATGGTCGCTTCATCAACGCCGCACTCACGCAGCAGCTTTTCCTCCGCTTCTTTCCAGATACGCCATTTCCTGTCCTCCCGTCCGTGGTTGTATGCCATTCTTACTTCCTCCAATCAGAATTGATTGAGAGGGCAGAGAAAAGCCCCCTCATCTTCCCAAAGGAAAAAACAAGGGGGCTGAACGCCTTAAATTTTAATTTTCTATTATCTTTCTTAGTTTTATTAGGATTCTGGCTTTGCGTTTGTTTACAACGCTCTGGGTTATGCCCAACCTCGCCCCGACTTCACGCTCGGAAAGTCCGTCAAAAAAGATTGCCTGTATCAGCTCCTGTTCACTATCCGACAGCAAAGGCAGGGCGGCTTTCAGCCTGTCCACCATGACCGCATTGACAACGGTTTCTGCAATGTCCACCGCTTCATCAGTGATAAAGTCCAGAGGATTCCCCTCGCTGTCCGTAAATCCGTCGAGAGATAGCAGTCTATTCTTTGTATCTAATTTTTGCAGATAACGCCACCGTTCCTTGTCACGGTAGAAGTCTGTGTATTGCTCCCTCACGACTTCAAGCAGACAGCCTTGAATGGGGATAAACAGCTTGTCCATATAGGTCTGGTCGGATTCCCTGCAACGGCAGAACTCCGTGTAGGATAATTCCACATAGCCGCCACTTTCTCTGATATATACCTTTCTTGGTGCATATTTCACCATAAATACCTCCCATCTGAATTTTTGAAATGTAAAAAATCCAGATGGAGAGGCGGAGAACGACACCGCATATCAGAAACAGCCCTACGGCACTTTCCAACAAAAATCGACAAAAGAAAAACCGCAAAGGCTCTGTGACCTTTACGGTTATAGGAAATAGTAATTCTATTGTATGGAGATTGTACTTCTACTTTCAAGGTGAGAAGTACCGTTGCACTGGCAGAAATTTTTTTAACTGGTTTCCTGCCGTTCTCTGATATGCTATGTATTGATAAATTTTGCTTCGTATGAGCAGATAGATAACTGCCCGAAAAAAGGACATAAAAAAATCCCTCCAAATTTAAAAACAAATTCAGAGGGTAATTTAGGGTATAACAAAATAACCCACCCGAATATCGTTTTTTTTATTTGGTGAGTTTGTTCTTTCAAATACGAAACAAATGCTCATGTACGGTAAAGTATCACAAGAAAATTATGTCGAATTGACAGCCGCCTCCGCTATACCGAATAAGGAAATAAAGAGTCCTCAAATTTTGCGCTACTAAATGAAGACGAGCGGAAGTAATCTCCCGCTCGTCAGTAAACTTAACTATGCCATATCAATCCCGCTTCTTTCCCGCCACCGGCACTAAGAACAGCGCGGGCAACAGCAGGAAAGCGGTACAGACCAGCCCCCAGGGTATGGACACCTGCTGGGCTACCAGCCCCACAATAGGCCCGCCGATGATCTGCCCGAAAGAGTCCAGCTGTCCGCTGGTGGAAAAGACTGTGGCGCGCATTTTCTCATCCACATGGTCGTTCATCCAGGCGGCCAGCACAGGCTCCTTGATGGTGCGCATAAGCCCCGCCAGCAGGAACACCAACAACATGAACCAAAAGCTCCGCCCCACCGCGAAGAGAACCAGGCACAGGATATACCCGGCGCTGGTGGACATGACCACACTGGTTCGGCTGACAGTCCCTTTTTTCTCCATGCGGGCGATGAGCAACTGAGAAGCCAGAATACCTAAGCCGTTGCCGATAAGACTGATAACACCGAACCAAGTGACGCTGTTCAGCGGCCCGATAACGGGTATTACCGTGTCATCCAGAAAATGAGCGGTGGAGAGCCGGTCAAAGCCTTCACTGGCAAGTCCCCCGCATAGTGTGATTGCTAAGAGCGCCAGCAACACAGGTGCGCCTTTCACAAAGCCCAGGTTGAGCTTGAACAGGCAGACAAAGTCTTTAAGCAAGCCCTGCCGTTCCTCAATAGCAGGGGAGAAGTTGGTTTCTGGCATGATGCGAACCATCACCAGCCCCAACAACAAGCACAAACTGCCCCCCAAGATGACAGGCATTTGCAGGTTTATGTTTCCCAGCAGTGTGCCCAGCACCACGCCCAGAACGCCGCCGATTTGCCCCATTTGACTGCCCCGCAGGAACACCTTGTCTATGGGTTTGTCCTCTTCCTCCGAGGCAATCCACGCCTCCAGAGCGCCGGTGATGAAGGTATCACCGCAACCCCAGACAACCTGGGCCAGCAGAACCGGCGCGAACCACGGTAGCGCACCCTCCATCAGAAAGCCCAGGCCGTAGAGGAACATTCCAATCAGCACCGAGCGCCGACGGCTATACAAATCCGCCACCACACCGGTGGGTATCTCGAACAGAAAGCAGGTGGTCTCCAGAACCGTCCCTACCAGGACAAGCTGGAAAGCATCCAGCTGCACCACCTCCAGGTGGTACACGATGGAAAGCACTGTGGACATAGAAACCGCCAGGGAACAGACAAATCGGAACAGCAGGTAGACAGAATATGCCTTTGAATTTTTAGCAAACATGAAGTTACATTCTCCTTTCAAATCTCATTTTATATGACTTTTGCAAGCTGTTAAGCTAACTTGTGGAACATATGCCGAACCTTATCTATACGGCTATTCGGGCGGCGGGGTTGGCAAATAAATTTACCAATAGCTGGCTGGTATCCTTTTAACTCTGTCAAGCAGACTCCCTGCCCATTTGTGAAATAAGTTAAATCGTTCCTGTATTCTTGAATACATCTAGCAGGGATTTCTCCTTTCAGAATGACCTCGTCATTCTTTATCTGAGTACTTACAATATCTGCACAATACCTTGGAGCATCATGATACGCCCGTGAGAGATATTCCTGCGGTGCATAAATTTCAAAGTGGAGATATGGCTCTAATAGTTCTGTCCCTGCTTTTTTTAAAGCCTGCTCCAATACGATAGGGGAAAGCAGCCGAAAGTCTGCGGGGGTACTTACAGGACTATAATACAATCCATATTCAAAACAGATTTTACAGTCTGTCACTTTCCATCCATACAGCCCCTGCTCGCAGCCATAAAGAACCCCCTCCATAACCGCATTTTGGAACGATTGATTTAAATATCCAAGTGAAACTCTGCTTTCATACTGCACTCCGCTTCCAATAGGGAGCGGCTCTATGGACAACCCGACAGAAGCCCAGAAAGGATTTGGCGGGACTTCTATGTGGATGGTATATTCTGCTTTTCTAAGCGGTCTTTCCATATATATAACAGTAGGCTCTTTTATTTCTGCCTCCACATGATATTTTTCCTCAAGGATGGCACAAATGACTTCCATCTGCACATTCCCCAAAAAAGAAAGTATAATCTCATGCGTTGTAGTATCCACATAATATTTTAAAAGAGGGTCGCCATCTGAAATTTCTGTAAGTGCCCCAAGCAATATTTCCCGCTGTTCAGATTTCTTTACTGCAATCGTTGTTTGGAGCATAGGGAGAGGATTTTCAATAAATTTTCTCTGCGGCAACAGTATTTCGTTCCCCAAAATACTGTTTAGCTGCAAAACATCATTTGGTAAAATTACAATATCACCAGAGCAGGCTGTATCGGATGAATATAATTCACCGTTTGTCGGAACATACATCTCTGTGATTTTTATTTTCTCTTTTTCAGATATTCTAATAACATCCCTCAAATGCAATGTTCCGCTATATATACGCACATAAACAAAACGCCGCCTTTTCTCTGAATATTCAATCTTAAAAACCTGCCCGCATAGTTCAGATTGACCTTCAGGCGTTGATGAATAAAATTTACTGGCAATTACTTCTATAAGCTGCCGAATCCCCAGATTGTTTTTAGCGCTTCCGTGATAAACGGGAAATAACGTTCCGTTTTGGAATCTCCTGTTTTCTTCCTGTTCCAGTTCTGACATTTTAAACGGTTTCCCTGACATATATTTCTCTAATAGTTCATCGTTTCCCATAATTACCGCATCCCACTGTTCCATATCGTCATTGTCCGTTACATTTATATGGGGATGCTGCCCAACCTTTTGCTTCACTATAATTTCCGAAGAAAGCTTTGCTTTCATTTCCCGATATACCATTGGCAAATCAATCCCCTCTTGGTCAATTTTATTGATGAAAAAAATTGTCGGAATCTTCATTATCTGTAGTGCATGAAACAGTATACGGGTCTGTGCCTGTATGCCATCCTTTGCAGAAACTAATAATACTGCTCCGTCTAATACGGATAAAGAACGGTATACTTCCGCCAAAAAATCCATATGGCCTGGCGTATCTATAATGTTGACTTTTACATCCTCCCACTGAAAAGATGTCACTGCTGTCTGGATAGTGATTCCCCTTTGACGCTCCAAATTCATTGTATCTGTCCTTGTTGTGCCTTCATCTACGCTCCCTAGTTCTGCAATTGCACCACTGGTATACAATAAACTTTCCGTTAATGTTGTCTTTCCTGCGTCAACGTGAGCCAGAATGCCTAAGTTAATTATTTTCATGTGATTTTCCTCCTATCAACACCCAAAAAAGGGCATAAAAATACCCAGTGATAAATACTCCTATCACTGGGTAAATAACTCCAATAGCCCCAAAACACTTATATGTTTTCGGGCATATAAAATTACATGATAAAAGTATTCTTAAACTGGGTACAAAAAACTAAGCCCCATATTAAAAGTGAAACGGGACTGCTACTTTTTGTTCCCACTATCAAATTGACAGTTTATTTAAGAATACCTTGCCGCATATTTATTAACTCCTTGTATAATACTGAATCTAATTATATTCCTTAACCCTTTATTTGTCAAGCTGACAAACTAAAGCAGAAAAAGCGGCAGGATTTCCCCCTGCCACTAATCATCTGTTTATGCAAAAATAATTTCCTTTTCCACAATCTCCCTCGCACAAGCCCTTATGTTATTGAGGCATCCTGTCCATTCTAAGGCGTTTTCTGCCTTTAGCTGTTCCGTTATGCCCTGTGCCTGTTTCATACCCTCTATGAGCCTTTCAAAGCGTTCCTGTGCCTGTCTGTTGATGTCGGCAAGGTAGGCGTTTAGCCTGCCGCTTGTAAGAAGATTGGTGTATGTAACTTTACGGTACTGTTTTAGATAATCTAAATGCCGTTGCCCCCAGATGCCTATTGCCTGTTCTTCTTCGGCGGGTACAGTTAAGCACGGTATCAAATAATCCCCTTGCCTTTCGTATTTGCCGCCCAGTTCCTCAAATAATGATTTTGCCATTGTCTGTTACCTCCACATTCTTTTTTATTTTGAATGTCCGCAAAATCCGTCCTACATTGTCCGTTCCGGCGGAAGAAAGTAAAGGGTGGTCTGCGACCATTTTTTATCTGCTGTACTCGCTGATCGGCAAGCCGAAGCTCATACTGCAGATAAAAAACAAGCCCTTGACTGATTAAATATTTATGTGGAGATTGATTTGCCAAAAAGAAAAAAAAGAATTAATATAGGGCTAAAAAGCCACAAAATCAATTTTGAGCCACTTTATTAACGAAAGTGATAGGAACTAATCCAAAAGAAAAAGAGTGCCTTAAAAACGATTTTAGAGAGTTTAACAAAAAATTGAAAAAGTAGAATTAATGTGATATAATTGTATTACGGTAATACCGTAATACTTTTTTAAAAGAAAGGAGATTAGAAATGACTAAAACTATGAGTTTAAAACTTGAAGAAGATTTATTTTTAGATATAAAGAAAATATCAGAAATTTTTAATATTTCTTGCTCTGAATTTATTAGAAATGCTGTAAAAAAAGAATTAGATGAGAAAAAAAATAATTTTATGGTAAGAATGTCTGAAGTTCCATATTGCGATGAAGAAGAAGAAAAAGAGCTTCTTGGACTTCTTGAAACTTTATCAGACGATGATTTAAAAATTGTTAAAAGGAAAACTATAGAGTTATGATAAAGATTACAGAGGAAATAGGGCTAGAGACAACAAAAGTAGCAGATAAATTCTTTGCTAAACATAAAAAAGTTTATGATAAATTTATAGAGAACATTAAGAGCTATTATCATTATAAAAATCAAAATATTGATATAAAAGCTATGAAAAGCTATAAAAACCTGTATAGAATGAGAATTAATGATTATAGGGTTGTTTATAAGCTAGTTAATGGAGAGATAACAATAGTTAGTGTAATAGCTGTAGCTTCAAGAGGACAGATATACAACGATTTTTAGTATATAAGAGAGCTATACGCTCAAGTTCAGAGGGAAATGGTCTTTGCGACCAAGTTATAGAAAGGGAGTATTTATACTCCCTTCAGGTTGTAGACAAAGAGAGGAGAAAATTTTCTCCTCTCTTTGTTTATATAAAATTATTTCTTATAAATTTTCAAGAATTAAAATATCGTGTTTATCTTTTTCTCTTAATTCATATCCAGTGTGAAAAATTTTTTGTCCTTTTAAAGATATACAAGGAATTATTTTCCCTTCAAAACTCACACTATCAAAATAATCTTTTTCAAATTCATACCAACCGCCTTCTAAATTAGCTTGTTTTGATGTTCCGTCAGCTGCTAGAATAAATGGGTGAATGTCTAAATATCCAAGTTCATCACTATAAAGTTCTATTCTAACAGGACTCCAATCAGTATCTATTTTATAACCTATTTTTAAAAGTATTTCTAGTAATTTCTCTGTATATTTTTCATCAAAATCAATATCAATATCTCTATGAGGTCTTGTCTGTCTTCCTGCTAAAATATCTACTCCCCAACCTCCATCAAGCCAATATGTAATTCCTATACTTTCAAATAGCTCTATTATTTTCATTAAATCTTCTTTTGTTGTTATTTCTTTTCTAGTCATATAATCCTCCTATAAATACTACAAAAGGCTCTTTTGTATATACAAAAAAGCCTTTCATCACAAATATTTAAATAAAAATATATAACTTATATTTTAAATAAGAAATTAGATGAAAGATAATTTATTAAGCATACACAAAAAGAACTACTGTTGTAGTTTGATTTTTTTCATATTTGTGTTTAACTTAAATTATCTTATATCCATTTTCCTGCCTTTCACAACATTTTATTTTCTTAAATGATATCATATTATAAAAGAAAAGTAAAGGCTATAAATAAATTTCTTTTGTCTACAGTCTGAAGGGAGTATTTATACTCCCTTTACTATTGGGTCTTAGCACCTGTGAGATGATTAAAAAATTAAAAAGACAAGGCTTTTGGCAGTCCTTGTCTTTCCGTTCCCATTTTGCTCTGTTTTCATACTGATTAAATAAATTATAGCAAAATTTTAGAGAGTATTCAATCAAGATGGATAAATCTAATTTTTTTTGATATAATTAGGTTACCAAGAAACATGAATTTTTTCACGGTATTGGGGGAGCTAGGTGCAACTAGCTCCCTAAATTTTTATAAAATAGGGTCATTTATTGTATTGATAATATAACGGCTCTATGTTTTGAGAATGATAAAAACTATTAAGTAAGATGAAAAAAATAAAAAAGTATGATATTATATAAATACAAATGAGCTATACGCTTAAGTTCATAGAGAAATGGTCTTTGCGACCAAGTTATATAATTGGGTCTTAGCACCTGTGATATGATTTTAAAACGAGAAACTTTAAAGTTTCTCGTTTTGTTTTATGTTTATAACTAAAAAAACAGATAGTTTTCAAACCTACCACAGTTATCCAACTATCTGCTTGGACTAATTAATCAAAGATTAAAAAGTCTGTCTTGAAATTAGCATAAAAATGGCTAAAACCAAGATTAAGAAAAGTATTTTTTTCAACCTCTCCACCTCCTTTCGTTCGGTTTTAAGGAAGAATACAGCAAGTAGTATTATACCATTGAATTTCCTAAAAATCTATGGTATAATCAAAATAAGAAAAGTATTTTTTCGTAAAACGGAATATTAGCAAAAGCAAAAAGACAAGGACTACCACATAATTAACCTTGTCTTTTTTATCTTAAAACTCCAAGAAGACTCCCACCTCTGTAGGTAGTGAGTAGTTCACCATAGATTATAAAAAATATCTATCCTCAGATCGTCCAAAATCAATTTTGAGCTATTTTACCAACAAAAACGATTAAAAAGTACATAAAAAGAAAAAGAATACCTTAAAAACGATTTTAGAGGGTATTATGCAGCTTTGCTAACCAAGAATAGTAAAACTAGCACTAAAAGTAATCTAAGTATGGACAAAATTCATGGTATCGGGGAGTTAGTTGCACCTAGCTCCCTAAATTTTTATAAAAATAGGGTCAAAAAATTCATTGATAATATAACGGCTCTATAGTATAATTTGGTTGAGGATTTTTAGTCCTTTTTATTTTTTATATCATGGGTGGATTTACTTCATTGATAATATAACGGCTCTATAGTATTCTTTTGGGTGAGGATTTTCAGTCCTTTTTATTTTTTATGTGATGGGTAAAAAAAATATATTGATAATATAACGGCTCTATAGTGTCTTTTGGAGGTTTTTTATGACTGGTTTAGGAAAGAAAAAAGAACTTTATAATTTAAGAAATGGTTATTTAAAATATAATCCTTATTTTCAATATACTGAAATTAATGTCTATAAATTCTTTGAACTAATATACAGTAGAAATGATGAAATGCCTTTAGAGGAATGTGAGGGAGCTTCTCAAGAGCATCAAAATCATAAATATCATGGAATAGCTACAGAAATTTTAAAAGATAGAGCAAGACATTTTATGATTTTTAACGATTTGAATTTTTTGGAAGAAATTAAAGACAGAGAGTTTGTCATCACAAGCCCCATCAGTTACATAGGGAGAAACAGAACGGCAAAAAACTCAAGATTTTTATATGCTTTTGCCATTGACTTAGATGGAGTGGAAAAACAGCATATAGAAAACATCTTTTATCAATATAAATCAGGAGCTATGCCAAAACCTAATATCATAGTCAGTTCAGGAAATGGGCTGCATTTGTATTATATTCTTGAAAAACCTATAGCTCTTTTTGATAATATCAAAATCCTTTTAAAAAGATTTAAGTATGGGTTAATAGATTTGGTTTGGAACAGCTATACATCAAGCGTCAAGAAAAGACAATATCAAGGAATTTTTCAAGGATTTAGAATCCCTGAAACAAAAACAAAATTTGGAGAAGTTGTAAGAGCTTTTTATTTAGAAAATTCAGAGCTTTATACTGTAGAAAAACTTAATCATTGGGTAACAGGAAGAAGAAAATTAGTAGATACAGAAATAGACATTATAAATAAAGCTCTTTATGTTCCGAAAAAATTAACTTTAAAAGAAGCGAAAGAAAAGTACCCTGATTGGTATGAAAGACGGATAGTAAAAGGCGATAAATCTCGTAAAAAATGGCATATTAAAAGAGATTTATATGATTGGTGGAAAAGAACTATTACAGATAATGAAAAAGTAGTTGAGGGACACAGGTATTTTTGTATAATGAGCCTTGCTATGTATGGACTAAAATGTGATATACCTTATGAGGAGGTAAAAGCCGACGCATATTCGTTCTTAGAGGAGATGGAAAGTAAGACAGGAAATCAGGATAATCATTTTACAGAAGAAGATATAGAGGACGCCCTAAAAGCCTATAAGGAAAGTTATATGACTTTTCCTCGTAAAGATATAGAGATTGTTACAGGTATTTTGATACCTCCAAATAAGAGAAATTATCAAAAACAAAAAGACCATTTAGAAGAAATTAGAATGATTAGAGATTTAAGAATGAAAAGACAAGGAAAAAAATGGACAGATAATAATGGAAGAAAATCCAAAAAAGATGAAGTTATAAGCTATTTATTATTTAATCAAAATGCAACAAAATATAAATGTATAAAAGAAACAGGTCTATCTAAACCAACTGTGTATAAATATTGGGAAGAAGCTCATCAATTTTTAGAAACTTTAAAGCCTAAGTTTTATAAAAATTTTTCTGAAATTCCTTTTGCAAGAAAAAATAGATTATTTAGAGAAATGACTTGGAGATATAAATTTGATGAAAATATGTCTGAAGAAGATAAAAAAATAATGAGAAAAATAGACTATATTCACGAGTTATTAAAATTGGTAAATATACATAATTATGAATGGGCTAAAAATATTTATAAAAAAATAGAAAAAGATAAAAAAATTATAAAACTAAAAAACTTAATAATAAGGCAAAGTATAAAAGCAAAAAATATAGGAAATTTATCTGAATTTAATAAATTAATAAAAGAAGCAGAAACAGAGGAAAAAATTAAAGAAATTTGTCTAAAATATGACTTTTTACCTAACTTAGAATTATTTTAAAAAAAGAAATGCTTAAAACAGCCTTTAAATAGCTTAAATTTGATTTAAAAATCAAAGGTATAAAACATCAAGATGACCCCGAGAAATGCGTTACAAACGATTTTACGAGGTCATTTTTTTTGAGCTTCAAAAAATTTTATAAATTTTTACTTATTTTCTTCTTTTTTTTCAGCAAATTTAGTCTTATAATGAGCAACCATTCTAGCTACATCTTCATCAGATAATTTTTGTGCATTTTTTATGAAAAGATTAAAAAGAGGTTTTAGCTTCTTTTCAGCTTCCTTTAACTCAATTTCTTTTAGTCTTTTTTCAATCTCTTTTTTCTTGTTAATAAGTTCCTGCTTAATTTCCTCAGAAGTCTTGATTTTTTTCTTTGGTTTAGTAGTTTCTAAATTTTCTTGTACTTGGTTAAGTTCTTCCATAGTTAAAACCTCCTGTAAAAAGATTATTTATAGTAATATTATTATAGTATATTTTAGCCACAATTTCTAGTCCTTCCTTAATTTAGTTATTTTTTGAAAGTATACCATTAATTTTTGACAAGTCAAAAAATAAGAGGTATACTTAATATATATTAAATAAAATTAAGGAAGCGAGCACACTGTAAATGACGGCAAATTGATAAATCAATTTGTCATCATTTACGCTCGTTTAGGGGGATTGCAGTCCCCCTAAAAACCCCTGCTAAAAGCAGGAAAGGAGGTATAATTTTTTGAAGAAAAATTTGTCATTAAGACTAGATGAAGAAGATTATAATTTGCTTGAAACTCAAGCTAAATTATATGGAGTAACAAAGAATGAATTTGTAAGAGTTTTAATAAGAAAAAATATGCTAGGAGATATTCAGGAATTAAACGAGAATTTAAAAGATATTTTTAGACTAAAAGTAAGCATAGGAAATAACCTTAACCAAATAGCTAAAAAATGTAACAGTAAAACTATATCAGATTTTAGGGAAATTCAAAAGGAGTTAGATGATCTATGGCAATCTTTAAAGCGATAGATAAAAGTAGTAAAAATATAGGTGGCTCAAAAGGTGTCTTAGACTATGTAGGAAAAAAAGCTGAAAATACAGTCGGAATTAAATGTTCAAATGATTATAAAGAAGCCTTTAAAGACTTCCAAGATATTAAGGAATTTTATAATAAATTAGAGGACAGACAATATAAGCATTTTACCCATAGTTTTAAGCCAGGAGAAATTGACAAAGAAAGAGCCTTAGAAATGACAGTAAAATTATGTGAAGAAATTTTCCCTGAAAATCAAGTTTTTATAGCTCAACATACAGACAGAAAACATATCCATAATCATATCGTAGTAAATTCAGTAAATTTTGAGAATGGAGAGAAGTTTTATTATGAGGAAAAAGAGTTTAATAGATGGAGAGATAGAGCAGATGAATTAGCCAAAGAATATGGACTAGAAATTGTACAGCCAAAAGAAAAGGAATTAAAGGTCGGAGAAATAGTATCAAAATCAAGAGATACAAGGGAAGTTATAGGAAAAGCTATGAATGGAGAAAAAAAGAGCGATATAGTAACAGTATCTTTAGCAGTAATTCAGGCAGGACAAGAAGCAGAAAGCAAGGAAGATTTTACTAGACTTTTAAAGGAAAAAGGAGTTGATATTGATTGGGGAGAAACTACCAAAGAAGATGGCTCTATAAAATATAAAAAATATATAACTTTAACTGTTGATGAAAACCATAGAGTAAGCAAGAAGCCAAAATTTAGATTAGACAGCTTAGAAAATCATATACATCACCCTGCATTTAATACAGAAAAATTGAGGGAACATTTTAAGGAACTAGAAAAGAAAAAAGAGTTAGAGTTCCAAAAGAAAAAAGAAAAAGAAAATTTATGGGAAAAAAGATTAAAAACTAAAAGCCGTGATAGAGGTGGAATGGAACTATAAGGAGGAACTGTATGGCAAATCTTTTTGATGGAGCAAACAAAGTAAAAGACGGAGTTGAAGAAATTGATAAAATTTTGGATAAATTAAAGCTAACTTCTGAGAGATTAGAAAAGATAGAAGAAACTTTTTCTGAGGTTGAAAATATTAGCCCTGATTTATTAAAAATTAGAAAGGAGATAAAGGCTATCAAAGAAGATTATGAAGACCTTGATTTAGAAGAAGTACATAAAACTATAAAGAATACTGTCAATAGAATTACAGATGGAGCTTTTGAGAATTGGAAGTTATGGGGACTATATTTTCCACTTGTTATATTTGTTGCAGCATTTATAATGGTGTCTTATTTTTATATGGTTAATGTTAGAAAAATGGCAGAAGAAAATAAAGTTTTATCTGATAGGATAAATTCGGTCTATAATATGCACCTGCTAGATAAGAAGTTTTGGTATAATAAAGAAAACCAAGAACTATTTTTAGGGGATTATGATTGGATACAAAAGAAAATGAATGAGGAAAAAAATCAATAGGTAAGTTAGTGGTAAAATTATCTATTACTAAAAATATTATTAGGAGGTAAAAAAGTATGAGTTTAGATGAAATTAATTTACAAAGAGAAAATTATATAAAATTTAAAGAGTTTTATGAGGAATATACTAAATTATCTTTTTTAGATTTTGAAGAATTAATATCTAATGCTAAAGATGAAAAAGAAAAATTATTTTTTAATATGCTTCTACAATATTCTATGGAAAATAATTTTAATAAAGTTTTAAGAGAAGATAAATCTTAAGAAGAGAAATTTTTATATAAAAAATGGGTGATGAAATGATTTATGTAACAGGAGATAAACATAGAAATTTCAATGAAATAAAAAAGTTTTGTAAAGAAAATAATACAACCAAAGATGATGTTATAATCATTCTTGGAGATGTAGGACTTAACTTTTTTGGTAGAATAAAAGATTGGTCTAAAAAACATTCTGTTGCAAAACTTCAGATTACTTTATTTTGTGTCCATGGTAACCATGAACAACGACCTTTTGCCATTGCAACATATAGAGAAGTTGAAAAGTTTGGAGCAAAAGTATATATGGAAGAGGAATTTGATAATATAATTTTTGCAAAAGATGGAGAAATATATGACTTTGATGGACTTAAATGTATGGCAATAGGAGGGGCATATAGTACAGATAAATACTATAGACTTACAAATAATTGGAAATGGTTTAGTAATGAACAACCTGATGATAGAATTAAAAAGTATGTAGAAAAGCAATTAGAGAGTATTAATTGGAGTATAGATTTAATTTTTAGTCACACTTGTCCTTTTAAATATCGTCCAATAGAAAGATTATCTAGTATTATTGATATTGATAAAGTAGATACTTCTACTGAAGAGTGGTTGCAAAAGATAGAAGATAAATTAAAATATAAAAAATGGTATTGTGGACATTTTCATATAGAAAAATCTATTGATAAAATAAGATTTGCTTATGATGATATTATAGAATTAAACTCTTCTTATTTGACAGATGAAACCATACATCGAGTTATGATATCTGATTCAAGAAGGCGACAAAAAAAATTTTTTGAGTTATGGGAAAAAGAAGTAGCTCCATATATATCAAAAAATAAATATGATTTTTTTGGTGGAAATGATCTTCTTATAAAGAATTTCAACGAAAAAGATGATGAAATATTAAATAATTTTTTAACTAAATATCATAATTTTTTTAAGTATTTAAAATTAAAGAAGAAATATGATATAAAATATTCACAAGAGAAAGAGATAGTTTTAAAGCATGTGTTTGATTTTTAGTTTTATGGAGAAAAAATGATAAAATTAAATGAAATAGAAGTATGGTTTAATAATAAGGAAAAAATAGGAATAATAAAAAAAGTAAATCAACGACCATATACTACTTCTTTTAGATATGATAAGCAATGGTTAAAAAATGGATTTTCTATTAGTCCTTTTAGTTTACCTTTGGAAGATAAAGAGTTTATAGCTAATCCATTTCTTTTTGATGGAATATTTGGAGTATTTGCAGATAGCTTACCTGATAGTTGGGGAAGATTACTTGAAAATGAAATGTTAAGAAGTGCTGGTATAGATCCTGGAGAAATAGATCCAATAAATAGATTATCTATGATTGGAGAGTTAGGAATGGGTGCTTTAACATATTCTCCTATGCTTGAATTTGATATAGAAGGAAATAACAATATAGATTTAGATAAATTATCTCTAGCTTGCAAAGAAATTATAACAGTTGATGATTCAGAATACTTAGATGAACTTTATAAATTGGGAGGATTTTTAGGTGGAGCAAAACCAAAAATTCTTATTAAAGTTGATGAAGAGGAATGGATAATAAAGTTTCCATCATTATTAGATAAACCAGGAATAGGTAAACAGGAGTATGATTATTCAATATGTGCTAAAAATTGTGGAATAGATATGCCTAAAACAAGATTATTTTCTTCAGAAATATCTAAAGGTTATTTTGGAGTAAGAAGATTTGATAGGGATATGAATAATGAGGGAATACATATGATTACAGCTAGTGCATTATTAGAGGTTTCGCATAAATTTCCTAATCTAGATTATATTGATTTATTGAAGCTTACCAAAGAATTAACTTTAAGCGAAGAAGAAACAAAGAAAATGTTTAAGCTGATGTGTTTCAATATCTTTGCTCATAACAGAGATGATCACTCTAAAAATTTCTCATTTATCTATAATAGAAAAGATGATTCTTGGAAAGTATCTCCAGCTTATGATCTAATTTATAGTAATTCTTCTATTGGTAAAGAACATGCTACATTAGTAAATGGTAATAGTAGAAATCCTGGAATAAAGGAAATATTAGAAGTTGCTAAGAAAGTAAACTTAGATATAGAGTATGCACAAAATATAGCTTTGGATATAAAAAGAGTAGTTGAAAGAGAACTAAAAGAGTATTTAAGTTAAAAGATATTTT